>OGYU01001708.1_pt1 | contig 15180 bp, 13 predicted proteins | sample 1576581 | NCBI WGS metagenome assembly OGYU01 (sample SAMEA3541547, study PRJEB24748) | human gut metagenome | biome: human gut; feature: human-associated habitat; material: faeces | place: China | collected 2012 | reverse complement strand
AAGCAGTTTTTAACTCTCCAAAATTCTTATCTTTTACACTGTAATCTGTGAACAGTTCTTGAGGCGTTATATTCTCAATCACTTTTATCTCTTCTGCAGGAGCTTGTGTTGCAGTGCTTGCAGAATTATCTTCGGCATGTCCTTTGGTATCTGGTTCTACGCGTTCATCAGGAATCTGAGAAGTTTCTTGATAATCTCCCGGATAATCAAAACCTGCAGCATTAATATCGTAATCATCAGTAAATTCTGGTTCAACATCTTGATCAGTATATGTAATGCCTCTGAAAAAATCATCATCGAACTTATCTTCTTCCTCGTTAGATGTCGGTAGTATAAATCCACCCATAAATTCATTTTCCTCTTCCGGATTATTCTGCTTCTTTGTCCGGGTGTTATCTTTCAACTCTTCACCGCCAGATTCTTCCTGATTTAATAATTCTACCTTACTTTCATTATCCTCTCCCGTTTTTACAACGGTATTTGTCTCTGTAATTTTACTTTCAGTCTGTTGCTCAATCTGATGCTCAGTACTTTCTTTTTTTAAATTATCAGCTTCATATATTACTGCTTGAGTTTCCTTTCCCTGCTCTTTTTTATCTATAACTTTCTGCTCTTTAGCTGCTGTTTCTGTCGCTGCTTGTTCTATTTTTTCATCATCGACATTTTCTATTATTTCCTTCTCTTTCTTTCCTTTGTCAGTATTTATGTCTCCCGGCTTTTCGTTAGCGACATTTGATTTATCTTTGACCTGACAAGCGCTATCATTTTCTTCCTGTTCTGGAGTATCTGATTTATTTTGTTCAGCCCCGGCAGCTGAGTTTAATCGTTCCATTATACTTGTTAAAGATGTGCTTTCAGTGTTTTCTTCATTTACATTTGACACCTGTTTAGACTTATTTGCTCTTACAGATGTATCAAGTGTATCAAGATTAAGATTAGCGCCCATGTCTGCGAGCAGAGCTCCTAAATCAAGCTGCCCTCTTACATTTGCATTTTTCTTTTTAGCTGTCATTTATATTATTCCTTTCCTGATATTTCATATATAACTATTAGACTGACGCTGGATGTTCTAAGTCAAGAAATAGTTTTGTATCTAATAAATGCACTTATATATGGTGCATTTTTAAGTGTTTTTCATATAGAAATGCAACATAACCTCATGCATTCACCGATAGATTCTTTTTAAACTGGTTTTCATGGATAATTGATTTTAGAAAATATCTTTTAATACATGCACCTTATCTATGGTGCATTTATTGTTAAAACTCTGGGTTAGATTCGCCATCCATAAAGCTGCATTTCAAATCTTATAAAAATCATGGTGCATTCGGCTAAAAGCTGTGCATTTCCTCATGTTACAGCCCTTTCACAGACTGCAATTAATATAGAGATTTGGCGTAATTGTGGATAATTTCAGAGGTCTGCGAGGGGGATTGCCTTCCTTTTTCGCTCTTTTTTTATTTAACTATAAAATAACGATTTTTTAACTATTTTTTAACCATTTTAACTATTGACTTTCTGAATGATAAGTGATATCTTCTTATTAGGAGATAAACTCTCCTGAAAGATTTTTAGATTCTAAAGAGGCTGGGAGTGGTTGCCCGGCTTCTTTTTTTCTTCTCTCTAGGGGTGTATACAGTATACATTATGCAGATTATTTAATACGACTCCCCGGAGGGCATATTAAGAAGCAGGCTTCGCTCTCGCGGGAAAGGGCGAACATATTTTCGCCCTCATTCTTAACACATACCCTTTCTTCCATTAGGGGAAACCCCTCCCTCTTATTAGCGAACATATGTTCATTATCGGGATAATTTCTCTCGGGAGCTTCTTTTCTTCCAATCATGTTCCCTTCCTTTCAAATGAAACTCTCTCAAAATATCAAATATTCTGTTGACAATATCGTACCAGCGACGGCTTAATAATTTTGAGGTAATTTTATAATGACAGAGAATATTTTATACAACAGAATTGAATGTCTATCAGACAGGGAAGAAGATAAACGGGATTATACTCTCTCCCTGATGTGTAAGATTTTACATATGGAACCTAGAAGCTGTTCCGATAAGGATAAGGAAAAGCAGATGGAATATATTATATCCCATGCAGCTAATTTATCCCCGAAGGCACTGCTTGCATACTGCACATATGTTACAGGTGGAATGTACAGAGAACAGTTTAATTACTTAGGTCTGTATGTAATCCGCGAGAAAATCAATGAGTTAAGTTATACAAGGACAAGGATAAGTCAGGCTAATAATTTATACAGTGCCGCTGTCGGAGGTACTATTATAGATGTTCATAAGAATCCAGAGAATGAATCAACATACTACTACTGCAACGGAAACGCGGCAGCAGCCATAAGCTCTTCTCTTACTCTTGAGGGAAACCTGAACTTTAAGGATATTGCAAGCATAATATCAACACATGATGATAATCTTGAACACGCATGTGGAGTCAATGATTTCTATGCATATGTACTTGGTAATCACTATTATCCTACTATGTTTTATATGGAGAATGAGGCAATATGTAATTACGGTCAGAAGTACTTCATTGCAGACGGAGTCGCACAGACAACACTGCAGTCAAAAGTGTACAATGATAAGGAAAGCACAACGATGCTTGTCCCTTATATATACAGAGATTATGTAGAAACGGATACCGGCTCCCAAAGAGCTGATGTAATAGCAGATAAGCTGTCTAATTATACAGAATATCTTATTAATCTGTGTGGAATCGACGAGGATAAGCTTAAGGATTATGGAAAATCCTGTAAGGATACCGATAAACTGTCCTCCATTTCAGATCAGCTTGCTCTTAACAGTCTTATCCTGCTTAACCACCCAAAAAACTTATGTGGAACAGCCAGGGAATACGGCAAGATGGATTCCAATACTGCTAAAGAGAAAGGCAAAAAGAAAAACGATAATATTATGGGAGAGGCATTGTTTATCAGCACATGGGCTTCACTTTTTTCAATGCCTGTGTACAGATTCTTTACAGCAGCTATACGCTCTCTCAGTATTGATGAATTTTATGATAAGGTTAATATAATATTTCCTAATAACTCAAATGAACCTGCAGTAATTGAATGCTATAACGGAATATATGCCAAGCTGCTTACAGCTATTGATAATATAGACACTTATATTAAGGATTATGAATCCAATATTCCTTCCAACTACAGCGTATTTGATTTATATGGATTTTTAAACAATTCTGAAGAAAATAAAACTGCAAGCGCATATGAAAAGAAATACATGCATATGGTGTCTAATTACCGCTCCCGCAGAGATATTGTATTAAATAAATCCTTTAAGGCTTTATTCAATAATAAGGACAGGAAAAAGGCAGGAATGCTTAAAAACCTCTGCAGGCTCGGATTTTCAATCTTTAATGTTTTTGGTGGGGACATGTACCGGACCTACCTTGCAGCAAAGCCACAGTTTACTGGAGCATACAGATGGTTAGTTCAGATTTTATCTGACAATCATATTACTGATGAATGTGTCCATAAGTTTATTAATCATGATAACCTTAATATAACATATGTTCTCCCATCAAAGCTGTATGCCTTCAATAAGGTAGACAACTTTGTATTGCGAAACTATTTCCCGGCTCATGACTTAGCCGGAAATGCGCTTGATATATTTTTTGAAGATGTTTCTGTTGATTACGGTGCCTGTATCCGATGCGCTACAGCCATATATGCATCAACAAAGATTAAATTTGACAATAAAACCCTGCTTTTTATTATGGCTGATAATCTTGGAGAAGCCTACAAGTTCATTGCAAAATATATCTCACGGGCTGTTGGCAGGACTGATGAGATAATGGAGAATAACCTGAGCTATGCATTTATAGTGCGGGACGAATTCATAAGCTATATTTCCGATATGACCAATGGCATTAAAGACAATGTTAAGCTGTACACCTTAAACAGATTCTATTATTATGAAACCAAATACAGTGAATTTACGGATAATGGTGGAGCTGATCATGACTTTCCTGAGTACTTTGCTGATGCCATAGATAAGGAAAAATTTTCTGTAACATATGAAAAGGATTTTGATAATATGTTATCTCAATGACTTAAATTAGTGAGGAGTAATTGTAATTATGAAAACAGTATCAGTATGTGGACAAATTAACAGTGAAGAAGAAATTGAATTCATGCAATTTAGAGATTACCAGCTTTTTAATTCTTCTGATGTAAGATATATCCACGACTTTAATAATGGAAGAATTTTCCCAAAAGAAGCCTTAAACGATGCAGCTATGCAGCAGAATGAGAAAAACAATAAAGTAATTTACTATCCATTCGGTTAAAACGGTTAAGGCAATTAACACAGCTTATTATCTTTTATCTCCTTTTATATTTTCAAGAGCACCCATTTCATTATGTATGGGTGCTCTCCTGTTATTAAATCCGCTTTAATACAGCCTGATATGAGGAGGTAAGATTTCTAATAGAATGCTTACGCAGGCAAAAGGAGTAAAACTATGACAAATCTAATGAAGAAATTTGAGAAATGGATAATGTCTTATACATATTCTGAAAGAAGAACAAAGCAATTATTTATGTTTAATGATGAACTCAGGCATTATTCAGCAATGGATAAGGATGAGCTTCAATTTGAATATATAAACTGTAAGACGGAGTATGAGCATAAAGCAATCATTTTCACTGTTACAGTAGTTATATCCGCCGTCTTTTTCTCAAAGAGGTTATTTACAACGCTGAATGAATATATCATGTACAATAACAATCCGGGTGTATTATCTCAGGATGCATATATAATATATTTTACACTTATAACAGTGATTGTGTTATCACTTGTAATTTGCGTCATAATGGCATTATCTGCTACTCTTAAAGATATGATGCATTTAAAAAGAAAGTTCTATCTGATAGAGTATGTAATAAATAACATGGATAATGGTACGTGTGCAGCACAGACAACTGATAACAACAATTAATGTTATCAGGAATCTGCTGCCAGTCACACGTTACATATCACCCAGCCATTATCTACATACTTTTCAGGCAACTTCTCCAGGAGGCAGAATTCTGTCACATTTTTCTGCCTCTCAATTAGCGAATCCCGCATATGTAATTCAATTTTCATTTCTTATTCTATCAGGCATTATTCTGCTTACTTATGTCTTTTCTCTTCTCTCCTGCAGAATCATTTACATAAAGTCACACCGATATACTTTTCTGATTATCTGATTCAGATATTTCAGGATTCCAGAACGCCTGCTGCCATCTCCGGGGATTTTATCCGGTTATCCATCATCAGCTATCAGCCATCAGCGGTCACATGTGTCACCTGAAGCTCTCCGGGGGACAGGGGGACACCCTTCTTTCCATATCCCCTCTCTATCATGCCTATCCAGTACATATTTACCGCTGACGGCTTATATTTCATAAATCCACTTCCGGCTTCTTATGTTTAATTATTCAATGTTCGGGGATTATTCAGGGATAGACGCTCCTGCAGCACATGCTGCCTCTCCTGCCTTTCCTGAATATGATCATAAACTCTCCTGACACTTCTTTCCGGAAAGATTAATTAATTTCTCTCGGAGAAAGCACATCTGCGCATCTATTTCCTTTTTTCCTTTCGCTGTCTCTGTAATATACAGGCATTTATGCTTCAACAGGGGAATAATAAGAGATAATATTTCTTGAATGATGGCAGCAGTCCTTTGATTTAATGCTGCTTAAATGGCTGTCAGAGGGTTTTTCCTCTTTATCCTTAGAAGTAGTCTGTAACGCAAAAACACCTGCCACAGCCTAATATGAAGTCACAGGGGAAGGGAGAAAGCCTGCTGCCCTCCGGGAGCGCAGGAGACATGCTCTGCTTATTCTCCCTCTGATTTCTCTCCAGAGAATCCTTATCTTCCTGATTTCCCTTCATTTCTCCGGGAGAATGCTTCCCACATCAGATTATCAGGAGTAATTAATGGTCCGTTAATACCTCATAGATATGAGGGAGAGTATGGCAGCAGTACTTATGGCTTTTATATTCTGCTAAAACAGCCCATTTTGCTTATATAACCTATAATTATATACTTACTGATAAAAAAGCCTTACCAGCCGAAATCAGGGGATACATGGATAATAAAAGGTAAATAACCCACAGGATTTTTTCCATTAGGTATGCTTTATTAATAACGATTTTTGTAGTATTATATATCAAGTTAATATGATGAAGGAGTTTCCACTAATGACAAATCTTGATAATATGAAAAACACGCTTAGCTCTGAAATTCTTAATTTAAACGAGCAGCAGTTATACAATTTATTTCTTCTCCTGGAGGGAGAGTCTGATGTTCCTGAAAGATTTGGTATAGATTCCGGCAAATATTATACCTGTCAGAAATGCAGGAAAGAACATAACGGGTGTATTATTGACGAAATGGAGGATTTCCATAATGAATGTTATGATGCTTTTATAGACTTTTGCCATAAAGATGTATCCTGAATGTCGCACAGATAAAAATAATCAGATAAAAGATATCTATTTACTTATTGCAACCGGAAGGTTTTAAAAGAAGATAAATGGTTATGAGTTATGAAATGCTTCATGCATGTACAGAAAGAGTACGGGGAAATAATGAAGACCTGATGAATCAGGTGTAAGAAGCATAAGAGTTATACATGATTCTCCTGCCGGTGACTTACTTTTACTTATATCCAATAGGAGACTGGCATTAAATCATCCCAAAATGTGTGAATTTTTACATATATGAGTTTGGAGCAGTCCTGTGAAACCACAGGTTTTCCGATGTAATATACTGTATTTTTACCACTTTTATCTGGTTGTGGTCTATGATCTTACATTCATATGAAAGAACCGCGGCATTTTTTCTTTTCCAGTCTTCTAAAACCTGTCTGTATCCTATTACTTTATACTCCTGCAGAATTCCCTCATCGTCTTCCATGCGGAATTTAATAGGAATAATTTCCCCGTGTCTTGTAAATTGACATATTACATCCAGCGGCTTATCTCCCGGAATAAGTGGCATTTAATTTCCCCTTTCTCATGTCTCATACTTATTGGTTTTATTATTATCAATTAATCAAATTATATCAGATACAAAATTTCAATACAAAAAGGCACTGGCTGTTGCCAATGCCTACATAATCTTTTGAGGAACATCCTGAAAATCGTAAGAGTCAACAGTTTCTCAAACATTGAACAAGAACGGTATGCAAAAGAGAAAGTTTATAACAGTACTCGCAAACTATAGATTTTTCAATCTGAATTCCATCAAAGTTTGATAACCTTATGAACTAACAGTACTCTCAAACTCTTCACAAAATGTTATTCACGACATTTATGTTTGATAACCTTTTGTTTAACAGTACTCTCAAATTCCTGATGAAGGATTATTTAACAATTCAGAGTTTGATAACCTTATGAACTAACAGCACTCTCAAACTGCACCCTGCAGACTATAACAATTGTTGTTGTTTGATAACCTTATGAACTAACAGCACTCTCAAACACATTCCGACTTGTTTAAATTTTAACATATGTTTGATAACTTTTTGTTTTAACAGTACTCTCAAACCCGTCTCTTCATGGTACTGAGTTCTGCCTGGTTTGATAACCTTTTGTTTTAACAGTACTCTCAAACCAAGACTGGCAAGCAGGCTGCGTGAATCTGATTTGATAACCTTTTGTTTTAACAGTACTCTCAAACTATGCAGCTTTTGCAATCAGCTCCATTTCAAGTTTGATAGTGTATAAATTAACAGTACTCTCAAACTTGTGACCTGCACAATGAAGAATTTTGGCAGTTTGATAACCTTTTGTTTTAACAGTACTCTCAAACAATACAGCAAAGTAGTCAAATATCATCATAGTTTGATAACCTTTTGTTTTAACAGTACTCTCAAACTGTAAATAAACTTAAAAACTTAAGAAGTCAGTTTGATAACCTTTTGTTTTAACAGTACTCTCAAACAGACTGACTTGAGACTTATGAAAGAGGTATGTTTGATAACCTTTTGTTTTAACAGTACTCTCAAACCTCAAATTTAAAATCAAGAGTACTGTTAAATAATATATGCATACCATATTATATAGTTTTATCTTTATTTTGTAAATATTTCTTATATGTGCAGCAAGTCAACTTCATTGCTGAATAATCCTGTCACTGACCTGTTTACCAGCTTCACAGAATCAAATGTACTTATATTACATCCCATTGTTATTGAACCTACATGTTGACCTGCACCAATCCCTGATAAGTTAGCTATATTTGTTCCCATTCGTGTGAGAGTAAATATCTGATTGAGTACTTCCAGCTGTTCCTTAACAGACAGTTTAATAAAAGTATCTCTGCCTTTCTTTAGCATATCTCCTGCTGTATTTCGTCTTTTAGAATAAATACTGTTAGTATGCTTATCTACAAGTTCATCATACAGTTCGATGTTTTTATCTGCAGACATATCCTTATCCAGAGACTTATAGTTTATGTATTTTTCGATCTTGCTCACATATTTCTGCCACTCAGCATTTACTCTCATAGGAACATTATTTCTTAAATAATACTGGACTCCCGCTTTACCACCCAAAAGATAACTATAACCATCTATAATAAGTTCACTATATAGCATTATCTTAGCGATTTTTATTACCGGTTCAATGAGATGCAGCACATCTGTACAATACTTCTCTAAATCCTTTTTACCTTTAATTTGTGAAACAAGGTGTAGTGGGAGGCTGTATATAGTTCTAACCCTTGATTTTTTAAGCGTATGCTCTGCTAAAAACATGTATGCTGATGTTATGCTTGTTTTGCCGCCGTACTTGGTTACAGACATTCTTTCATTTGATGTTTTTAATGGCAGATATACGCCTTCCTTTGCCTTATCTGCTCTTGTAATAGTGGCATTTGTTAATCCACCATGTCCCTGTGTTGTCCTTGTTATTGTGATAACTGTATTTCTATTCATCACTTTATTCACTGTATGTATTGTTGCAGCTTCCGGATTTGTTTTGTCAGTAATCCAGGCTATTCTGTCGTCTCTTATAACATTAAAATCATACATTCGGTTAAGATTGTATTCTGACTTTTTCTTCCGGTATTCTTCTTTGATGTACCATATCGGCGAGGCAGTAAACTTGGTATACCACACATTCCCAACCACAATATTAAGATATGCATCTTTGGCCAGATAATCGTCATTTATAATAGTTGTTCTAGGGAAGTCAAATTTATGCCTGAACTCATTTGTTTCTGATGTTTTGGCATATATAACCTTTGTATCCTTTGGAAGAATGTTTTTAAAAATATCTGCCATCATTCTTGTTGAAGAACCTGCCTGATTATATAACTTTCCGATGAAATAAGCTCTCTTCTCGTCTGACAATGGATTTCTGTCTGACAGTCTTGCCAGCTTTTCTGCAGAAATTAATCCGCTGCGCCTTAACTGCTGCCAGAATTCATGCATATTATCATATATGTCCTTTGGCACAGGATATCTATCCAATAAATCTCTGTTTAAATCTGTATTGGTTAATACAATATTGTCAATAGATTCGTCCTTAACAAAGTGTTTAGGGTAGATATGGTCAATATTGTGTTTCTTTCTCTTGTCCGGCGATTTAAGCTCTTCCAGAGAAATATCTTCGCCTGTATACATGTCCTTTCCCATCTGCAGGAAATAAAGATACACATTCTTTGCCTTTAATGAACCGTCAGCGTCACACTGATCTATGAGTGAAATCATTTTCTTCTTCCAGTCCGCAGAAACTCCCTTCATCCCTTTATAGAGGGCTGTCAGCTTACCTTTACGTGATTCCTTTGGTATGTCGTTTGGTCGGGATTTTACAGTATCAAGGAAGATGCTCTCAGGAGCATATCCTTTTATTTTTACAATCTCCCTTACAATCTTTACAGAGGCCCATATAGTTCTCCTCTGTGCGGTAGTGGCATATAAATCGTTAAGATCATCGTAATCAAAAGAAAAAAGATTTTTTACAGCATTTTCTGTCTTATCTTTTACTCTGGCAGAAAAATCAAACCTCGTATCATACATAAGCTCCATGAGATTAAGGTTGTTGCTCCACATGGCATCTATGACACTTATAAGCTCATTATTATCCTTATCAAGCCCCTTCATGTTCAAAAATCCTCGTGACAATCTGCCCCAGTCCTTGCAATTAAGATTATGAATCTTTCGTAACTGTTCTTCATCAAACATGTCAGGATATTTATTTAATATTTGTTCTGTTACAAAATCCTTTGATGAGCCATATATAGTAGACCAGAGTATAATATCCTCAGCCACAGCTTCATTATCTTTATTCAGGCTGCCAAAAATGTCCGCGAAAAATCTATGGCTTGCCATACTGTTATTTAACTTATCATCAATTCCTGTGATTATGCTGTCACTGGTAGCACTGCCCTTTTTTACAAGAAACGATAGTATCTTTTTCTTCGATACCGTTTTCCCTCCGGCAAGCAATTCATTAACGATTGCCTGCTTCATTTCAACGGAAATTTTTTCTCCGTCTACACTGATACTGTTAATTTCATTAAGAACTCTGTATTTCTCATATAGAAGTGAAGCATTAGGCAGAACCTTCTCTCCTGACAAATAATTGCACTTTCCTATTATCTTTTCAATGAATTGTTTTGCGCTCTGGCCCATATCAACTTTGTCCTTAAGATTCCACGGATAAACTTTTCCCGGCTCTTTTCGCACCGCCCATCCTCTGCTGTTATATGGAGACACTGGACCTATAAAATAAGGCATTGTAAAAGTGAACAGGCTAAGTATTCTTTCAGATACAGTAAGACCGGATTCATCACGGCTGTTAAGAAAATCATAATACTTTGAAGCATTTTCAAGTATAGCTTTAAGTTCCACAGAATACAGCTGGTTTGGTATCAGGGAATTATCTTTAATTCTCTGTTTTGGAAGGAATGTCCCTTTATCAATCTCATCAAGGATATATTCCGCCTGCTCATCATCAGCATCGGCAAGATATTTCTTAATGGTATGGTAAAGATCTTCCTGGGTTCTTCCCTTGTCCGATTTCCTTCTTGTAATCTGGTTATTATGGTTACTAAAATGTACATATGCACTATATGTGCCGGGTTCTTCTTTAGAGAAGAATCTTTTATATTCATTTTTTGATAGAATTGTCTTTAATTCTGCTTTTAAAATCTCAAGATCATTTGCATGTTTTTCGTAAGAAGCTATCTTCGCATCAGAAACATATCTGTAATCCTGTATAATGTTCTTAATGATTGCAGCATCATACATTTCCTTAACTGATTCAATCAGAGAGTATTCATTTTCTCCAATCAGTTTTTCTATACTGTCTGCTCTTTCAAAATAGTCTTCATCCTTAAAACTAAACGACAGCTTCTTTTCATCCTCTTCAAGACTTTCCGCCAGCTCTGGGAAAATATCTGCTATCTTTGCTTTTAGCCCGCACATAAGTTTTATAATTGATAGCGCCGGCTTTGATGTAGCATCTACCAGCTGCGTAACTAGAGTGGCTTTCACTTTTCCACTTATACCTGGATTAATCATTATATCCATAATTTTTTCAGCAGGTACTTCCATCTTAAGAACAATATCATACTCGGCACCCTTAGTGCATATATTCTCATATACCTCACCTAACGATTTGTCTGTATCCTCCAGATTTTTAGTATAAAAGTTTCCACGGTTCTTCATCATGTTGGATACGGCAAGGTATAGACAGCGTATATCCGGCTTCTTGCTTCCGTGAGCCAGCTCTGAACGCAAGTGGTATATAGTCGGATACTCAGACATGTACTGCCTGTCACTATAATCTTTGTCTGCAAAAAGCACGTTTCTGTCTCCATTCAGGCGAATATCCTTATCTTCGCTGTAATAGAAGCTGTTATCAAGGCGTACAAAGAAATTCTTGTCTACTTTCTGAATTTCATCAAAAAAATAGCTTCTTAAGAGTCTTATTCTTTCTTTTTCCTTTAAATTACTATTTCTTCCCTGCCTGAAACGCCTTCTATCCTCTGCAGTTTCGGCTTCATCATATTTATATACACCCCACATATCCTTACCCTTAAATCGTGACAGGTTGTAAGATGTATTAGTAACTGCATATGCGGCATATGTAGGTCCTACATTAAGACCTATATAATACGGTTCCTGCGATTCTTTTCTTATACTTTTCATATTTTATATTATCTCCTTGACATTAATTTATAAATGGCATATTATTTAGTTGAATTAACAGTACAAAGTTCAAATAAGGGTATAACCCGAAAATGCCACGAGTTGGCGCTACATGGTGTAGCTTATGATAAGGTCTTCAATTTCAGTTGAGGACCTTTTTTATTTGAACCTATTTTAAAATACTTAATTTTCAGGATATCGTCAACACATCGTCAATTTTCGCCTATGAACTACTCGCAACCGACTAACGTCGGATGGAGTTTCTATGTTACATGTTTTCACATGTAAGTAATCCTGTGGCGGTTGCTTTACGCAACTGTCACAGCATATGGGGTGTCCACTATCCCTTTATCCCATCCTTTTACGTTTGGGAATACTTTTCTTATTATGTTTGCAGCTCCATTTATATCTGCATTTCCTGTACTTCCATCACCATACTTGTACAGTCCTCTTTTTATTCTCCTGCCTGAAAATACATGCTTTTCGGTTGAATCAACACTAAACACCGGTATTTTGTCTCTTGCCTTAAAATCTGCCATTGATGTATAGCTTTCCTCTGTAAGTACAAGTCTTATTCCATATTCTTCCAGTTTATACTGAAGCATACCTGCAAATACGAGATGTGGTATCTGCACTATTGCCTGGTTATTAGCAGCTCCAGTATTGATTTTCTGCTTCTGAAATACATTATGGCCAAGTATTACTATATCTGCATTGTTATCCTTTGCATAGTCAGCTATATATCTGCTTATCTTGTGAAGGCTGTCCTTTATCATGCAGTTTCTTTTGTAGGTCAGTCTGCCGATTCTTCTGGTATATTCCCTGTTGTTGCAGAGTTCTGCCTGACTCTTTAATCTGGCGAGTCTTTTGTTATAGTAGTTATTTACCGATTTAAGGGTGCGCCCATTAACAAGAAACGGTTTGTCACCAAAGTTATTAGTGACAGCACAGAAGTTATTAAGTCCCGGATCTATTCCTATTACCCTGTGTTCAGATGAATCCCTGCAGGATTTAAGCTGTTCCATCAGCTTTTCATCTGACAATTCAGGATATGCCTTATACACAGTGGCATGGTCTACAGTCTCAAGCACAACATCAATAATGAATACATCTGCAGTGTGTTTAATCCTAACTTCCTTAAGAGTTGTTCCTTCATCTAAGTTTCCAAGATTTAACCTGTATTTATATCCCGGTACTTTCAGATATCTGCCATCAGCTATTTTACATATCTGGTTTGTAAGTATTGCTGTCGTGCAGCTTCCCTCTGTCTTATATCCCGGCATCTTAGGTCTGCCTGTAAACACATTCTCATTTGCTTTATATACCTTCAGGGAATTAAAGAATGCTTTGTAGTTTCTGAGCAGCAGCTTCAATATCTGCTGGTTTGCCTGTGAATACATATCATAGTAATTGATGTCTTTTGTCTGTTTCAGGTAGAAGTCCATAGTACCATATGTAAGCCATTTACCCTTAGGCTCATACTTAGTTCCTTCAGTAACAGCCTTTATATCTTTGTAAACTTCCATCTGGTTAGCTGTCAGTGGCTTTAAATTTTCAAAGTCCCTTACAGCCGTAGCATACTGTCTTAATATATAGTTTGCCCTGTTGTACAGATATGTTGACTTCTTACAGATATCAGCACAGTAAGAAAACATTTTATGTCCTTTTCTTATATGATACTGTCTTGTCCTGTACACCGATTCACTTCCTTCCTATGTCAGTCAAAGTTAAAACAACTATCCTAAGCAATTCATCTCACAACCGACAGTTGTCGAATGAAGTTTTATTGCTAAATTACGACAGTGACTTAATTACCCTGAATCTGAAACACCGCAGTACATTCATTCTCCCTTATTGTCATGTCCCTAAATACTAAGTCTTTCAGACCTCATTCAACAGAAAAGTCTTTCTTTACGCCGTTGCAAACTCTGTCAAATTCTGCTTTGCATTCATCAAATGATTTTCCGCTTATTACAACTGAATGCTTTAATACTTTTATTCTTACCATGTTATCTCCTCATTAATTTTTAAAAATTTGATTATCGTACTCATCCTGAGAAACCTGAAGTTCTATCTCCTCATCATACAATGCTCCCCAGCTTCTCCTTGTTTTAACAATTGATGATTTCGTATTTGATTCCTGATCTTTTACTGTAACATTTATTGTCTGGCTGCCATACCATGCTGTCCGCTTTATATTTTTATTTTCATAATCAATCGTCACAGTGTGGTATCGCCCGTCTTCAAAAAAAGAGTTTGATACTGAATCGTAAAATTCTGCTTCAACCATCATTTTACCATTATTTACCTTTAAGCATACAAAAACACCTACCGCAATCATAATTACAATAAATGCCACAGGGGTTATCAGAACTCTGTTTCCATACTTAACAGCAGCTGCTACAAGTAAACCAATCGCAATGATAGTTGTTCCTGCAGTAAGCAGGAACATAAATTCGTCTAGTGGCATATAATACCTTCCTCTTTATTAATTTTCGCTGGTAAAACATTTTGAAAAATTATAATTATTAATAAAATTGAAACCGTCATCATTGTATATCTTAATCACCGAACCATATTCCTCTCTTCTAACCTTTTTCACATCAATATCATCGACATAGATATCCATATCGCAACGGCACTCTTCGCTGATTATGATATCTTTATTTACAGTAAGCTCAAAGACAGACTTTGCTATCTCTCCATTATCGTTCATCACAGGCTGATTAGTTGTTCTGTCATAAAGGATCATTTCGGCTGTATATTTGCCAGGCTTCATATTAGAAATTTTTTCTTTCATAGTTATTAAAGTTCTGCCTTCAGTGCTCTGTTCACTTATTCTGTTAATTTCTATAGGATTTAATATATTCCTTCCTAACATCACAGTTGAGCCTCCAAGTATTATTGCTCCAAGTATAATACCTGCACAAAACAGTCTTTCAAACTTAGGTTTTTTCGCTTTTAAAAGAAAAATAATTGAC
>OGYU01001694.1_pt1 | contig 15258 bp, 14 predicted proteins | sample 1576581 | NCBI WGS metagenome assembly OGYU01 (sample SAMEA3541547, study PRJEB24748) | human gut metagenome | biome: human gut; feature: human-associated habitat; material: faeces | place: China | collected 2012 | reverse complement strand
TGATTACCCCAGTAGGTGGTATTCAACACAAAGGTAAATTCCACGTGTTCTATTCAGAAACGGAAGTTGGCCCTATTACACGCAAACTTTACAACGAATTAACCGGTATCCAATTCGGTGATGTTGAAGCCCCTGAAGGCTGGATTGTAAAAGTAGAATAATTTATTTATCTACCAACAAAAAGAGCGGTCAAATTGACCGCTCTTTTATTTATAACAATTTTCTTTACTTAACCAAACTCATCGCCAAGTTCTTCGCACCTTTGAAATCTACTTTACCACTTCCGAGCATCGGGATTTCATCCACTAAGAAGATTTGGCTTGGTAGCATAATCGGCGGTACATTTAATCCTTTAATGCGTTCATTAATCTCGTCTAAAGAAAGCGCAGACTTAATTAAAAGTACAATGCTCTCGCCTTTTTTATCATCGCTCAAGGCAACGGCAACAAATTGATTTTCCTCATCAAATACTTGTGAAAGTTTCTCTTCCACGCTGCCGAGACTGATCATTTCGCCGCCTACTTTAGCAAATCGAGAATAACGATCCACAATGGTAATAAAGCCGTTATGATCGATATGACCTTTATCACCAGTTTTGTAATAGCGTACACCGTCAATTTCAACAATCACTTCCGCTGTTTTTTCTGGTGCATTCAAATAACCTTTCATGACTTGTCCACCACCAATCAAGATCAAACCGTCTTCACCGACGGGTAATTCCTGCAAGCTTTCCGGATCCACAATTTTAATAATGGTGCCTGGTAATGGCATACCAACCGTACCGGCTTGATTGAAGGTAAATTCTTGTAAAGTTTCCGGATCAAGTAAATTAGGCATATTTACACTGGCTACCGGTGCAGTTTCAGTTGCGCCATAACCTTCGTAAATTTCCAAGCCAAATTTAAGTTTGAAGGCTTCTTTTACATCTGCTTTCAATTTTTCGGCACCCGCAATAACCATTCGCACGTTTTGTAGCATTAATGGATGGAATTTCTTATTACGCACATACAATCTAAAGAAAGTTGAAGTCCCAAATAAAATACTCACCCGATGTCGAGCACACATTTTTCCTACTGTCGCCCCATCTGTTGGGTCCGCCACACTCACCATTTTAATGCCTTCACACAATGGCAATAAGGTTGTCACGGTTAAGCCGAATGAGTGGAAAATTGGTAAGGAATTTAAAATCACATCATCTTTGTGGAAATTTAATAATTCACCGATCTGTTTAATATTTGTCAGTAAGTTTTTATGGCTTAATTCAATGCCTTTTGGATCACCTTCACTACCACTACTAAATAAGATGGTTGCATTATCTTCCAAGCTTACATCTGCAAAGTAACGTAATTTAATCCACCATTGTGGCGCCAAAAACGCGGTTAAAAATGACCGCACTTTATTAGCCTTAGTGATCGATTTCCCTAAATTTTCCATAAAGAGGGCTTTATCAGCCACCACTTGGCTAAAGTCAAAACCTTTTGCGTTCAATTTATCCAAGAATTTTTCAGAGGTAATGACTTGCGAAATGTTGGCTTTTTTCAACGCTTTTTCCATCACTTCTGGGCTTAGCGTGTAGTTTAAATTTACCGGTACTTTGCCCATCACCATTAGGGTCATATTAATAATTGCCCCGATTGATGAGCTTGGTAATAACACACCGACATTTTTTTCATTCCCTAAAGCAGCTTTCAAGGTTTTCACAAACATCAACACGGCAGCAATAAATTTCAAGTTATTCAGTTTAGTGCCTTGCGCATCCACCACCGCTTCCTTGAATAAATTCGATTTTGCTGAATTCAACCAATGGTGCATCAGCGGTTTACGTTTACTCATCACTTTTTCCCATACGGAGAAAGAAAGTTCGAGTACTTTTTGCTTCATCGCTGTCGCATCAATAAAGCCATGAATTGGTTTACCAAATGCCACTAAAATTTCACGTTTACCTTGGCGTTTCGTTAAATTCTTATAGAAAGAATCTGCGCGGGAGAAACTGCTCCCCCATAATCCACGTAAATAGAAAGGAACCGTCGTCACATTCTCTAAATCTTTTAATACGTGCTCAAAGCCTTTTTGGAACTCATTAATTTGACCGTTATAGCTGATATGGCCTTCTGGGAATAAAGCCACCACTTCACCACGCGCTAAATATTCACGAATGGTTTCAATAGATTCACGGCTTGAACCGCCACCAATTGGGATCACTTTGAAAATACGGAAGAACCAAGTGAGATACCATTTGTTGTAAATCGGACGATACATGACAAATTTAATCGCACGAGGGCTAGCCGCTTGTAACACCAACCAGTCAATCCAGCTAATATGGTTACCTAATAACAACACACCACCACTTTGTGGAAGATTTTTTAAGCCATCCACATGAAAACGGTAATTCGCTTTTAACGCAAAGAGCAAAAATAAACGCGTAAATAAATGGGGCACTTTCGACATGGTATATAAACTCGCAGCAAGACATGCAGCCGAAGTCACTAAGAATAAACCTTGAGTCGAAACATTAAGTTGTACAAAAACAATGCTTAATAGCAAAAAGACCACCATGAACACGTTTTGTACAAAGTTGTTACCCGCCATGATTTTGCCGCTGATTTTCTCAGGTGCGAAATACTGAATAGTTGCATTCAATGGCACAATCAATAAACCGCCAGAGAAACCAAAGACAAAAGAACAAAGTGCCAATACCACACCACTTTGGGCTAGAGTTAAGAAGAATAACGATGCACAAATACCCAACGCACCAAGCGGCACAATACCTAACTCAATATGCAAACGAGAAGCACGTCCAGCAAGATATGAACCAAGCACTAGTCCTACGCCACTCACCGCTAGAATTGCTTGAATGACAACAGCATTATCTTCATTGAACATTGCTTTATAATGTGCAGGGAATGCCGCCACAATAATTTGTGACACGCCCCAAAACAGGCTTAATCCAATGACACTCAACCAAATATTTTGATCTGCTTTTAATGTGCGAACGTTATCTTTTAAATACCCTAAAGAAAGGTATTTTCTCATATCAAACTGACCATCTGTATTTTCAGCTTCTTGCTTAAAGAATGGAATTTTAAAAGCAAAATAGGCTTCTAACGCACTCAGTAATACTAATGCTACACCTATCACCCAAACACTTTGTAATACTTCATTCGGATCATCTGATGCCACATAATGCGCTTCAAAGAAGAAAGAAAATGCAAAAGAACTAAATAGAATGGCCACAATGGTGAGCGCTTGAATCACACCGTTTGCCATACCGATATTTTCAGTACCCACAATTGATTTAATAATGCTATATTTGGCCGGAGAATAGACCGCACTTTGCGCTGCCAAAATCAATGTCAGTACAAAGGAAAGCGCAAACATGCCCGTCATATAACTCAATAAAATCCCCGCACTGATCGCCACAGCTGCTAAACTGCTATAACGAATCACATTGGTACGAGAAAATTTATCGTTAATAAATGCCGAAGGGGAAAACAAGAAAATAAATGGCAATAAAATCATCGCATTAATTAATGCCGTTAAAACCACCAAACTCTCACCTGAAAAGCTTTTCAGTAACACATTTTGAATGGTAATTTTATGTGCTAAATCCACACTGGCATTAATAAAGGCAATGGCTAAATACGGTACAAAGCCAGCATATTTTAAGAGTTTCATTTCGCACTCTCCGCTTGATAAAGATTAAAGGTTTTCATATTCAAGAGATAAGGTTTTAACACCAACAATAAATCAAATAAATGTTTTAATTTTTCATCTTTTTGTTCGCTATTGGCTAATGCCGCTAAAGTCACATTCACTTCTTTTTCCGCTAACATTTTTGCTGCGGCTAAATAAGCTTTCACTACATCCATTTCGGCTTCATCACAACGAGCCAAGATCGCCAAAATATCACGTTCTTTTGCTGTAAAAATGCCTTCACGAGGATTCAACAAGCCTTCCGCTACCATATCTTCGATTTGTTTAGCGGAAAGATGAAATTCTTCACATAATTGCTCAATCGTGAACACTTCATTTTCAGCGCCCATGATGATATCCAATAATCCAATAAGACTTTCATAAGGATTATTCCAATCAAAATGAGGATGAGCAAAAAGTGCTTTAATTTGTGAAATCGTCGCATTGAAATTGCTTTGTAGATATTTAATAAAGCTGAGTAACTTCACACAATGTTCATCATAGAGATGAAAATTCGGTTTATCTTTTACTGGTTCTGGCAACAAACCTTCTTTCACATAGTACAGCACCGTGGATTTTGGTGTCTGACTAAGCTTAACCAAATCATTCATTTTTAACATAAGGATTTCCCTCTAGGTTGATTTGTTGTGTATTGTATCGTATAAAAATAAAAAGTAAATAGTGTTACTCTACACTTTTTATTAAATTTAATAAAAAAAGTTGTTCATTACCTATATGAACAACTTTCTTAATTAGCTTTAGCTTTCAACTTTTCGCCACAGATCCTTACTGTAAATAACCCCTACTGGATTTTTCTTCACCCCCATAATAGTAGGAGAAATATAAACCGGTGTGGTGTATTGGAAAAGCGGTAAAGCAAGGTTTTCTTGTTGGATCTTCTCACTTAATTTTAAGTAAATTTCTGACCGCTCTTTTTCATTTAAGCTTTTCAATGCTTGCTCAAAAAGTTGGTCATATTCCGCATTGGCATAGCCATTTTTATTATCGGGACTTTTAGAATAGAACAAACTCAAGAATGCCATCGGATGATTAAAGTCCGCACACCAGCCAGAACGAATGACTTGGAAATCACCTTTTTGGCGTTTCATTTGTAATGTTTGCCAATTGACTGGTTGAGCATCCACGCGCAGCATATCTGATTGAGTCAATTGCCCCACTAAGCGCTGCGCGATATTCACATGCAATGGCGCATCATCATAAAGCACATTTAAATGTAATGGATGTCTTTCATCAATTTTATTTTGAGCTAATAACTGCTCGGCTACAACAGGCTCCCATCTTGAATCTTGTCCATTTAACATGGCTTTCGGTAAGAAATACGAACTCGGAATTGCCGCTGGAATCTCATTATTCACAATATTAGTAACAGAAACCAACGACGCTATCGCCTTACGCACATCTACCTTAGCAACTTTAGGATCTTTCAGATTAAATTCGTAAAAATAACCGCAAAGCTGTGGAAAATGTTGAAGATCTGAATGTACTTCTGGCACATCAACCACCACATCAAATTCAGCCAATTTAGGTTCAACAAAAGGCAAATAGGCTACGCGCTCAAAAGCGACATTATTTTTCTGCCAATAATAGGGGTTTTTAGTTAAGTGTATGCTTTTCACACTTTCACTTTCGAGCATATAAGCCCCGTTTGTCACCGGGTGATCAGGATCGCTATATTGTGGCACAAGGCTAATATGCGCCAACATTTCCGGCAAATACGGTGTTGGTTTATCAAGCTCAATACGTAAAGTGCGGTCATTTTCCGCATAAATTCCTAAGCTCTTAAAAGGTTTATTTTTCTCTAAAACACCTTTCGCATTTTTTAAATTGAGATAAGCCAAATAAGATCTTAAAGGACTATTGGATTGAGACAATGCTTGCCAAGAAAGCATGACATCTTGGGCGACTAAAGAATCACCATTTGACCAACGAAGCCCTTCACGTAGGGTAAAGATCCAGGTTTTGTTATCTTTTGTTTGCCAACTTTCTGCAATACCTGGCACAATTCGCCCTTCCGAATCATAAGCGGTTAAGCCTTCATATAAATCACGCAATAAGTTTTCCTGTTCGGGATAACGCACAAACCAAGGCTCAAAAGAAGGGGGATGAGTAAACGCTCGAGTCAGTAATGTACGATTCGGTTTTGAAGTATTCTCTTGTTTGATAGACTGGCTTTGTGTTGGTTGCTCATCCGTTTCTGTGTTTATCGATTTCTGGCTGTTTAATTTATCACAACCACTCAATCCAAAAACGACACCGAAAATAACCGCACTTTTAAGCCAAGTAAGGAAAGAATTATCCATTTTCAACGTCTTCTGTTTTAATCCAAAAGAAAAAGAACCAATATTTTACCGCAATTAAAATGGCAATGATCGTTCGACCCACAACACTTGGGGTAAAATAAAAGCCAATTAAAAGCATTGTGGTTGAAAACGTTAGAATAGAAATTTTTGCTTTTTTCGTCAATGCACGACGTTCATTAAAGGATTTTAGGTGCTTTTGATAAAGCTTAGTCCCTAAAAACCATTGTTCTAAACGAGAAGAACCTTTCGCAAAAGAATAAAGTGTAAGCAGTAAAAAAGGTGTAGTCGGAAGAATAGGTAAAAAAATACCAATAACACCTAATATTAAAGAAATGCATCCAAGAACAACATACATGGCCTTGGTTAAAGAAGTTTTTGGGAAAAACTTAAGTGAAATAACACCTATAACGATCGCAAGAGCAATGATGCCAGAAAAAATGATAATAGAAAAAAAGGAAACGCCGTCCATCATAAACCCTAAATAAAAGTGATACGCAATTATCACTGATTTTTTAGATTTTTCAACCTTGATATTATAGAATTTGCCGCAATTTATTAAAGAAACTATTAGCAAAAGGAATATTTATGTCTAATCCATTACTTCATATTGAAGGCTTACCTCCGTTTTCTCAAATCAAACCGGAACATATTCAACCAGCAATCCAAAAACTCATCGAAGAAAATCGTCAAGCCATTGAACAAGTTCTAAAACAACCGCACTTTACTTGGGAAAACTTTATTGAACCGCTTTCTGAAGCAGGCGAGCACTTAAGTCGTGCTTGGTCACCGATCTCCCATTTAAATTCAGTTAAAAACAGCCCTGAATTACGTGATGCGTACCAAGCTTGCTTACCATTACTCTCTGAATACAGTACTTGGGTAGGCCAACACGAAGGGTTATACAATGCCTATTTAGCCTTAAAAAATAGCCCTGAGTTTGCAACTTATTCCGTTGCACAAAAGAAAGCTATTGAAAATGCACTACGTGATTTTGAGCTTTCAGGTATCGGTTTATCCGAAGAAAAACAAAAACGTTATGGTGAGATTGTTGCACGTTTATCTGAATTAAGCTCACAATTTAGTAATAATGTACTCGATGCCACCATGGGCTGGGAAAAAGTCATTGAAGATGAAAGTGAATTAGCGGGTCTTCCTGAATCCGCATTACTTGCGGCAAAACAATCCGCCGAAAGTAAAGGCTTAAAAGGCTATCGCTTTACGTTAGAAATCCCAAGTTATTTGCCAATCATGACCTATTGTGAAAATGCAGCATTACGCGAAGAAATGTATCGTGCTTATGCGACTCGCGCTTCAGATCAAGGTCCAAATGCTGGTAAATGGGATAATACGGCGATCATTGAAGAAATCATGACATTACGCGTGGAATTAGCTAAATTGCTAGGTTTCAATACGTACACTGAACGCTCACTTGCCACTAAAATGGCTGAAAATCCACAACAAGTGTTAGATTTCTTAAATAACCTTGCAGATCGTTCAAAAGCACAAGGTGAGAAAGAATTAGCTGAACTCAAAGCTTATTGTGAAAAAGAATTTGGCGTCACTGAACTTGCGCCTTGGGATATCAGTTTCTATTCCGAAAAACAAAAACAACATTTATATGCGATCAATGATGAAGAACTTCGTCCTTATTTCCCTGAAGATCGCGTTATTTCGGGTTTATTTGAATTAATTAAACGTATTTTTAATATTCGTGCAGTTGAACGTTTTGGCGTAGATACTTGGCACAAAGATGTACGTTTCTTTGATTTAATTGATGAAACCGATGAAGTACGCGGCAGTTTCTATCTTGATCTTTATGCACGCGAAAATAAACGTGGCGGCGCATGGATGGATGACTGTATCGGCAGAAAACGTAATACTGACGGTTCAATTCAAAAACCGGTTGCCTATTTAACGTGTAATTTCAATGCACCTATTGGTGATAAACCTGCGTTATTCACCCATGATGAAGTCACCACTCTCTTCCATGAATTTGGTCATGGTATTCACCATATGCTCACCAAAGTGGATGTGCCAGATGTTGCGGGTATCAATGGTGTACCTTGGGATGCGGTAGAGCTTCCAAGTCAATTTATGGAAAACTGGTGTTGGGAAAAAGAAGCGCTTGATTTTATTTCGGGTCACTTTGAAACGCACGAACCATTGCCAGAAGAAAAATTAAATCAACTTCTCAAAGCGAAAAACTACCAAGCGGCAATGTTTGTGTTACGTCAGCTTGAATTTGGCTTGTTTGATTTTACTCTTCACCATACTTTTGAAGCAGGTAAAGCCAACCAAGTGCTTGATACCTTAAAAGCAGTGAAAGATAAAGTGGCCGTGATTAAAGGTGTAGAATGGGCAAGAACACCACATAGCTTTAGCCATATTTTTGCAGGCGGTTATGCGGCAGGTTATTACAGCTATTTATGGGCTGAAGTGTTATCTGCAGATGCCTTCTCTCGCTTTGAAGAAGAAGGGATTTTCAATCCAGTTACGGGTAAATCCTTCTTGGATGAAATTCTCACTCGCGGCGGCTCTGAAGAACCAATGGTATTATTCAAACGCTTCCGTGGACGTGAACCTCAATTAGACGCATTGCTTCGTCATAAAGGCATTGCAAACTAATGAACTAAAAAAGAGCGGTCAAATTTTTGACCGTTTTTTATTTTTCAATATACAGAAAATAAAAAAGCCCTCGGTAATCCGAAGGCTTTTATTTTTACTATCGTAATAAAAATTAGCGACGTAAACCTAAACGAGCGATAGTGCTTTGGTATAAAGCAAGATCAGTACGTTTTAAGTAGTCTAAAAGTTTACGACGACGAGAAACCATACGTAATAAACCACGACGACCATGGTGGTCTTTTTTGTGCTCAGCGAAGTGAGCTTGTAAGTGGTTGATTTGTGCAGTTAATAATGCGATTTGAACTTCAGAAGAACCAGTATCTTTCGCATCGCGACCAAATTCAGCAACGATTGCTGCTTTTTTTTCAGTACTTAGAGACATTTTTTACTCCTAAAAGGTAGTGTTATTAATACATCATTCGCCGATCTCTAACTCAGCGATGACAAGGAGCCTGAATTTTAACGATTGAAGCCAATAAAAGCAAGGAATTATTACGCTGTTCCTCTTAAATGTTTAATCATTTTTAAATCCATTCTTACGAATAATGTCTTGCGCATGCTCGCTCAATAAAAATTGATAAAATCGTTGCGTCAATGCGGCATCATTCAGCATAGCAAGGACATACTCTGCGCAAATATCATATTCAGATGGCAATGCATGACAAAGCATCCCAAAATTTTCTAATCTTGTCTGATAATGCGCATAGCCCAACATCATATCCGCATAATCGTTTTTCAAGAGATAATGTGAAGCCATTTCACCTGGAGGTATGACAACTTGATTTTCTGTTCCTCCGACCAATTTCAATGCCTTCGATTTTAACCTTTTACCTTGTTCAGGATAATCTTTTTCAATAAGGTCAAAAAGCTGCCAAGCATAATCACCGCAAGGATCACAAACTGGCGTTGACGTGGCTAATCGATATTGATCATCAAAAAGTAGCTCAAGGGTATCTCGCTGAAATTCTGGCTTATTCTTTGTTGTCAGCATAAGTTGATTATAAGTTAACACCTGCTGCTGAAAAACTCGACGCCCTAGTGCCGATACATTTTCTGAATTCGCACTAATAAAAAGATCAGCTAACGCTCCTTGTATTATGCGCGTTTTCAACAACCCAGCGGGCCCCAATATGCATTCAATTTCCACTTCATGACATTGCTTAAATGCACGAGTAAGCTCCAATAAGGCATATCGGAAGCTTCCCGCACTATAAATAGTGAGTTTATTCATCTCTCTTTCCTTCTAACAAAACCTCATAAACCGGCACAAAATGGCTAAACGGTTGCTGTTGATATTGCGATTGTTCAACGATCATCGGTAAATGAAAAAGTGCGGTCAGATTTTCAGAAGTTAATATCTCATCCGTTTGTCCAAAGCGAATAAAATTCCGATTGATCAAAAGCGTTTTATTCGCAATCGCTTGTGCATGATTAGGTTGATGCGTGGTGAAAATAATTCCCAGGCCGTGCTTTTTCGCTAATTGTCTTAAAAGTGATAACACCGCATCTTGGTTGGCTAAATCAAGCGCTGAAGTGGGTTCATCCAACAGCATTAAACGGCATTCAGATGCAATGGCACGTGCAATCAAGATCAACTGACGTTGTCCACCTGAAAGTGAAGCAAAATCTTGCTCGGCTAAATGCTGCAACTGTAAATCATGAGCAGATAGGATTTCCAGATACCACCGCCCTTGCAGACCATCTCATAAGCTGCCAGTGTAAACTGTTTCGGAATCAACTGTACACCTTCCGTACGGATCACTTCTTCTGCCGTAAATGAACTTCCAAGAATCAACAGGAATGGAAATATACATGCCAGTGCATAGATTGTGATCACTACATATCCAAATCCCCGCACAATCTTATCAGAAGCTCCAAGTTTTACTTTATTGCTGTTATTTTTCTTCATAGTCGACCTCCATAGATATTAAAACAGGGAATAATCCGGTTCAATTTTCTTAACAATATAGTTCACGACCATAACGATTACAAAACCAACGACTGACTGATACAGACCGACTGCCGACGCTGTCGAGAAGTTAAAATCTGTCATCGTAGCCCTGTAAACAAACGTCTCAATAATATCTGTCGTGTCATATAATAAGGAGTTCGTACCAATGATATTGTAGAACAATCCGAAATTACCTTTTACGATGCCGCCCAATGCAAACAGTAACAGGATGATCACGGTAGGTTTTAAACTCGGGAGCAATATGTAACGAATCCTCTGAAATGCATTTGCTCCATCGACCTTGGATGCCTCTATCATCTCTGCGTCAATTCCGCAGATAGATGCAAAATATACAACGGAGTTGTAACCTGTCTGCTGCCACAGATAAATGATAACCAAAAGTACCGGCCATACATGCGGATCACTGTAAGGTCCCCATTTTTCCATTCCAAGTCTAGTAAGGATCTCATTTACAAATCCGGTATCATAATTTAATAAGTTAAATACCAGAAATCCGACTAAAACCTGTGAAATGAAATATGGAAGAAACATCATCGTCTGTGATACTTTCTTGAACCATTTACATCTCATTTCATTTAAAAGGATCGCTACCACGACCGCAAGTAAATTTCCAAGAAGGATAAATGCCAGATTATATAAAATTGTATTTTTCGTCAGTGATAAAAGTTTTCCTGATTCCCAGAGGAACTCAAAATTCTGTAACCCTACAAATTTGCTTCCAAAAATACCATCGCGGTAATTGTATTTAACAAACGCAACATAGATTCCTGGCAATGGCATATAGTTAAATGCAAAGAAAAAAATCATTGCCGGGACACACATCAGTGTCAGTACACGGTACTTCCAGAGTTTCTGCCAGAAGTTTAGTTTTTTGCCAACCTGTTTTGTAACACCGTTCTCCTTTTTCATATATTTTCCCCTCTCCAACGTTTTCTTGAAACCGATTTCAAAACCTTGTAAAAACAAAGCACTTATATTTTTCACAAAACTGTCTGCCATCTTCCATAAGGTGTAATATTTTTTGATCTTAAGTGTCAGAAACGCCTTTATATCTTCTTTTTTGCATGTTTCCCGCACTTATCTTACACCTTCGCTGCGTAAACACCATCCATGCAGCCGGCTTTTACACCAGTTGTGTATTTTATAGTGCTTTTTAATTTGAAACCCTTTTCATATTGTTATATTACAATACATATTATGAGTTGTCAACAGGTTATTTTACTTTTTGTACATATTTATTTCACATTTATTTTATTTTTCCGTCATTCTAACGGATTTTACCGTTTTAACTCCGCTACGGATTCTCTGATGATCAGAGTCGGTGTTACTTTCTGTACCTCCGGTACTTCTTTTCCGCCAATCTTATCTAATGCGGTGTCAACCAAAAGCTTTCCAAATGCTTCATAATCATAGGAAATACTGCTCAGCCTTGGTATGACGGTATCTACGATAAACGTATTATCAAAACTGATGAGGGAAATATCCTCCGGGATCCTAAGTCCATGCTCTTTGATGGAACGCATCACACCCACTGCACTGTAGTCATTGATCGCGATCACCGCCGTGGGAAGTGTCTTATTTCCCTGAAAGAGTGCCTCGAACCCCTGATAACCGCCCTCGACCGAATAATTGGAATTGATCACATAGCGCTCACGGTAGGTCAGACCGTTCTTTCGCAGCAGACTGCGGTAGCGGATACGCTTATCGTAAGTGGATTTCATCTCCTCGACTCCGCCGATCAGTGCAATGCGCCTGTGACCTAAACCGATCAGACATTCCATGCTCTGGTTCATGCCCTCCGCCTCGTCGATCGTGACCTGGCAGCACTCACCGCCCTCTACCTTTCCTGTTGTGATGACCGGGATGGATTCAGCGACACGGTTGATCAGATCTGCGTATTCCGGCTCCGTGACAAGGCTGTCTGATTTTCCCCCGATAATGATGATCGCATCCATACGCATGTCAAACATTTTCTGAATATATTCCACCTCAAGATCCGGATTGCTTAATGTTCCGCAGATCATTGGCACATACCCGCGCGCAATGATCTCCTTCTCACAGTTTTCCACCATGGATGAATAATAAGGATTGACCAGATCTGCAGCAAGCACACCGATGACGTTCGTTTTCGTCTTGATCAGTCCCTGCGCAAGCGCGTTTGGCCTGTAATCATATTTGCGGATCACTGCTTCCACACGCGCTCTCTTTTCCTCGCTCACCCTCGCATTTTTTGTCATGACTCTCGACACTGTTGCCGGTGAAACTCCCGCTTCCTGTGCAATTTTATAAATATTTAACTCACTTCCCATCGGCCATCCCCCTTAAAAAGTCATATTTGAAAACGTTTTCAAGTTAATTTTATCGGGATTTTGCAGGTTTGTCAATATAGGGTCAGATTCTTTTTTTCGTCCATTTTCGTGAGCGGAAACGGATAAAAAAGATACTTCCGCGGAACATCTCATCGAGCATGAACGCGATCCAGCATCCTGCCAGTCCCATCCCAAGGCGTATCCCAAGCAGATATGCAAACAAAATGCTGACGCCCCAGCAGGAGATCACGGCGATGACCATCGGGAAGAACACATCCCCCGCTCCCCGGAGTGAATTGTCCTCAACATGGTTGAACGCGCGCCCGATCTCCACGAAAATATCGATAAAAAAGATCACACCCGTCATCCCGATGATCTCCTCACTCTGCGTAAATAAATGCATCAACGGTCTATGGCAGAGAAAGATCAGAACCGAAAGCACGATATTTAAGCTGACCGCGATTTTTAACACCTGCTGGTTCAGCCGGTATGCCTTTTCATACTCCTTTGCACCCGTCATCCATCCCATCAGGATCGCGGTGGAAAGCCCGAGTGACATTCCGGTCACATAGACATAAAACACGATGGATGAAACATAGATCTTTGCGGTGAGCGCCGCTGTTCCAAGCACCGCCAGGATCGAAGTTGACACGATCTGTGAAAAGGAATACGACAGGGAACTGATCCCTCCCGGCAGTCCGATCTTTAAGATTCCACCCACGCAGGATAATGTCTTTAAATTTTTCGAGGCAAAATCAAGATGCAGTCCGCAATGGAACAGAAACCAGACGCCAAGCAAAAGCGCCGTCCCATGACTTGCCACGTTTGCCATTGCGATACCTTCCACGCCCTCCGGCACAATTTTCACCGGCTGGAAAATCACAACGTAATTTAACACTGCATTCACGATATTCATAAACAAAGATACTGTCACTGCAAGTTTCGGTTTTCCATAGCTGCGCAGTACCGCGGAGATGGCGGAAATAATGCCCTGCAGCACGGAAAACCCGATGCAGATGCGAAAATATACCACCGCCATCTCATACACCGATGTTTCTAACTGCATCGGACGCATGACTGCACCTGCAAAAAATGCCAGTATCGTTCCTAAGATCAGGCTGATTGCACCTCCGCACACGATGGAGGTAAACGCTGCATCCGACGCCCTTTTTTCATCTCCCGCCCCCAGTCTGTGGCTGATGACGACCGATGCGCCGCCGCTGAATACCGCATAAAACGTGTACAAAAATCCGATCACCTGGTTTGCCGCACCGACTGCCGCGACCGCATCATCCGCATAGTGCCCAAGCATCAGCGTATTGACCGTACCGGTCATATTCATCAAAAGCTGTTCAATAAACAACGGGATAAACAGTCCCTTCAGCGTCAGCGTTCCCTCTGCCGTGGTAACGCTAGTGCAGTCTGCATCAATCCATTTCCACTTCAAGATGCATTCCTCCTTTTTCTTCTGTGCTGTCTTTTTCTGCTATGCCGGTCTTTCCTGTGATTCTGTTTTTTTCTGTGATAGTACTTATTTCCGCTATGCTGTCTGTCTCTGAAATTTCTACACGGATTTTTCCCTTTTTTATTCTTCTCACATAAATCATGAGCCTTCCATCCTTTGTCTTTCTCATGTTTTCCGCATATGGAGTCACATCCGACAGATCCCCGTTCTCAATTCCTGCTAACATGCCTGCCCCGCTCACTGCCACACGCAGTTTTCTGTCATCCCAGACAACCTTCTGCCCATTTTGATCCACAAGTGTGAGCACGACCTGATAGAGATATCCATTTTCCTGTGTCTCTGAAAAAGGAATCTCCTCCGGTTGATAGACCTCAGCTTTGATACCAGCGGCGTTCTGCGTTGTAAGCAGTCTCTCCTGTTCTATGATATTTCCGTTTTCATCATAACCACTCGCCTCAAGGATCCCTGCCTCCCAGAATACCTCAAAACGATATGCGCCGTCGTCGTTATAGCCAATCTGTCTGCCAGCCTCTTTTCCATTGATAAAAACAGCTGTCTCCGGCAGATTTGAGTAACACATCACGATGACCTTTTCTCCAGCTTTGTAATTCCAGTTTTCCCGACATGGGATCCACTCTGCAGATTCCTCACTCCACGGTCTTGTGGCAAGATAAAGCTGCGGTTCTTCACACCACAATGATTTTCTGCGGTAATATCTTGCTTTTTCAAATCCGGCACAGTCCAAAATTCCGGCTCCAGATCCATGAACCGGCCATGTACGGTTTTCTTACGGCCATCCTTCATCTCAACAACGTCCTGCAGGCACGCAACTGATGCAATTGTGAAAGTCCGAAACGTTCGGCGTTTTCAATG
>OGYU01001679.1_pt1 | contig 15324 bp, 15 predicted proteins | sample 1576581 | NCBI WGS metagenome assembly OGYU01 (sample SAMEA3541547, study PRJEB24748) | human gut metagenome | biome: human gut; feature: human-associated habitat; material: faeces | place: China | collected 2012 | reverse complement strand
TCCTCTTTCGGACTAATGCCCCTATCGACACATAGGGGTAGGAAGTGCTTACCATTAATAAGCTCTACTATTATAACCTATAAGTAAGATGAAAGCAAGTAGGTCTTATATAATAAACGCCTCGCCATCATCAACGACACAAACGCTCCTATGTAGCACGAGCCCCTCTAACTTCTCAGGACTTTCAGTATGAACCGGAATAATAATATCAGGATCAACCATTTCTATGAACTGAACTAAATCGTCCTTTGAGACATGACCACTGGCATGACATATATAAGATGGATATGTATCTAACAATTCTTTCAATGCTAAATTCTCCTCAATATATCCTGTCCACATGGAATATATAATACGTACATCATCTTTAGGGAACTCTTTAATTTTAGAAATAAAATTTTCTGTCCCTCTTACTAAGGATACAAATCCATGTTCCATATAGTATTTAGGATACCTTCCTTTATCAACAACTAATGGGCTATCATGTCTACGATACAAAGAACTTTCATAATATACATTATTAATCACAGTATCTAATATTCTTTTCTGATAAGCATCACAAATGAGTACTTTATCAGTTGGCATATTCTGCCAAATCCCCATAATACGGTCAATATTCGTAGAGGAACACATAACAAAAACATATTTCCCATCTTGAATATATGAAGAAATATCGTCTAATACTGTGGCTTCAGATATACAATCATCTGCGTCTCTAGACAATGAGGTGCCCTCTGTAATTAATACATCAACCTCACCTATATAGGTGTTAACTAATTTGTCTAATACGTGATGGCGCAACCCATGCATCCGGAAATCACCTGTATATAAGACACGTTTACCTTCTGCTTCAATGACAAACATATAACTATCCGCAGCACTATGATCGATAACTAAAGGTCTGATACGTATATCACCAATAGAAAAGACCTCTCCGCCCCGAAATGTATTAGCACCTAATAAGCGCAAGTATAAACCTCTATCTTGATACTCAGCACCTATTAGCGCGATTTCCTTACTTAATTCACCCATATATAATGGAATTTCTGATAGTGCAGAGGTTAGTTGGTCTAAGTGATCCATATGATAATGAGAAATCACAATACCGTCACAATCCGGCTTTCCTTTTGTAACGCCGTCTATATCCAGATTTATAGGTATATACTTTTCATCTAAACTTAATTCATTACCAAAATCTAACATAATGCGAGTAGATGCTGTACTAATTTCTATAGCACTACCACCAATCTGATGAGTACCGCGATGTACAGTAATATTCATAGTAACTAATCCTTTATGATTTTTAAGCATTCTGTGCAATATTCATAGTATTCAACAGAATCATTATCATCCTTATCTCTCAAACGATTAGCAGTTTGCGTGCCACTACGTTTCAGCATAAGAAAGCGTATTTGTTTTAACATTTCTTCTTGCTTTAGAATAGCCTTACACAATTTATATAATTGGGTATTTTCATTTAATAATCCCAAGCCCTTAATTTCTTTATATTGCTGTGTTTTAATTGTTTTATCCGGATATCTAGTTTTACCATCATCAAGCGATACCATTAGATTTCTTTCATAGCCGTTTTCATCCTCTGAAAATGTACCTTTATCAAATAATATTACTAATTCTGCCTGAGTGCCATTCAAAGTAGCTTGGTAATTTTCATCATTCAGTTTTTGTTTTACTTGATTTAACGCCAAAAGTTTATAGTATGTATAGGCTTCTAAGATACAACGTAATAATGTTTCATCACTCACAGATGTCCTGTATTTTAATTCAACTATAGAAATTAAATTATCCTTTTCATTGTATGATAATAAATCTATTTTGCCATAAGAATCAGACATCTCATTTTTTAATGGTGTTTGATAATCAAGAATCGTCCCTAACTCAACTACATCGCCTTGTCTGTATAATAATTTAGCTAATATTTCTTCTTTACGATTTGTTGAAATAATACATTCACATTTCTTACTGTGATCAGGTACAAAATGATTTGTTCTAACAGGTACTAAAGAATTCCATGCCGTTAATAAATCATTATCTAAGATGGATCTTGCAATTCGTTCCGTGTATAAATTTTCCTTTATCTTCTTTTCACCTGTAACATAACCACGATAATTTAAAATCGATGTTTTGTAAAAGTTTCCCACCACGTCTTGTTTAGTACAATTCTTCGATAAAATATTCGTTAATTCTGAAGACTTGTCTTCTCGATTAATATCAGTAAATACTACATCAAAAGTCTCTTTAATACTCATTTCCACAACATACCTCCGACAACAACAAATAATGTATCTTTCTTATATATCATTATATATAATTAAACGGGCCAAAAACACCCTATAGTATCTTCATTTAAATTCTATAGAAACCTCTTGCACCATTCTCTTATATACTTTACTATATATAGAGAATTCTAATTACAAAAAGGAGTCATCATGGCTAATATTAATGAAAACTATTTAAACCTACAAGGTTCTTATTTATTTGCTAACATTGCTAAAAAAGTAGCAGATTACCAAGCTGCACATCCAGACGCTGACATTATTCGTCTTGGTATCGGCGATGTGACATTACCTTTAGTACCTGCTATCGTAGATGCTATGACTAAGGCTGTTCAAGAAATGGGCAAAGCTGAAACATTCCGTGGTTATGGCCCTGAACAAGGTTATGATTTCCTTCGTAAAGCAATTATCGAAGGCGATTACAAACCATATGGCATCGAAATTGGCATGGACGAAGTATTCGTTTCTGACGGCGCAAAATCCGATGTTGGTAACATTCAAGAATTATTCAGTGAAGATAATATCATCGCTATCACTGACCCTGTATACCCTGTATACCTTGATTCCAATGTTATGGGCGGTCGTACTGGTCAAGCTGTTGACGGTATGTTTGAAAAAGTTGTATACCTTCCTACATTTGCAGAAAATAATTTCTCTCCAGAATTTCCTGCTGAACGTGTAGACATCGTATATCTTTGCTCCCCTAACAATCCTACAGGCACTGTACTTAGCCGTGCACGCTTAGCTGAATGGATTAAATGGTGTAAAGAAAACGACGCTATCTTGATGTTCGACTCTGCTTATGAAGCTTTCATCAGCACAGAAGACACTGTAAAATCCATCTACGAAATCGAAGGCGCTCGTGAAGTAGCTATCGAGTTCCGTTCTTTCTCTAAAACTGCTGGCTTTACAGGTACACGTTGTGCCTATGCAGTAGTGCCAAAAGAGGTAACAGGCAAAACTAAATCTGGCGAACGTCAACCTTTGAATCCTATGTGGAACCGTCGTCAATGCACTAAATTCAACGGCGTACCTTACATCGTTCAACGTGGCGCTGAAGCAGTATATTCCAAAGAAGGCCGCGAACAAACTCGCGCAAACACCGCTTACTACAAAGAAAATGCACGCATCATCAAAGAAGGTCTCGAATCCATTGGCCTAACTGTATACGGTGGCACTGATGCACCTTATATTTGGTTAAAAACACCTGGCAACATGACAAGCTGGGAATTATTTGATCTTCTTCTTGAAAAGGTACAAATCGTATCTACACCAGGTTCTGGTTTTGGTCCTCACGGTGAAGGTTACCTTCGCTTAACTGCATTCGGCAGCCGCGAAAATACAATCCGTGCTGTAGAACGCATCAAAACTTTACAATTCTAATACATTTATAACTAAAAATATGTAATATAAAACGGTTGTGAAACCTTCTCTCCGAATGTTTCACAACCGTTTTTATTTTAAATCTAGATACTAATTAAAAGTTATGACGAATACCCGCATCTACACGATAAGATGTATCAACAGTACTACCAAAATTTTTAGTAAATGTTCCATATAAATATGTGTTTGGACGGAAGTTCCAAGAACCACCGAGTTCAAGATCAAGCCAAGTATCCTTCAAATCTACTACGCTATTAGTCGTTGGTTCACCGGCCATGCTATAGGTTGCTTTCATCTTGCCAGAGAATTCATGCGCCAATGCAGCTTTAAGGAAAACATTACTATTCCTAGCTTCCTTACCAATGCCAATTCCTAAGCGGCCAATAGTAGAGTTAACTGCATCAGAATTAATATGAACTGTGCTACCTGTATTCGTACGAGCATCGAAGCTTTCACCAGACAAGCGGCTAAAAATAAATTCTGCGCTAGGATCGATATAGAAACCATTATTTCTCTTGATACGTTTACCATATTCAAGGCTCAAAGATGCACCCGTATTACGGTAGTCACCACTCAACGACGTTCCTAAACTGTTATGTACGGTAAAATCATTTTTCAAACGATTGCCTTTAGCAATAATATCTAAGTAACGGCCATCATTAAATTGTTTAGCCCCATAGATTGCTAGCCCCGCAGTTTTACCAGAACCTGAACCCAACGCATAATCACTGTTGTTTGTACCATACAAGAAGGCACCGCCTACAATCCAGTTTCCTCGTTTCGTATCATAGCCAATTTGCGCCATATTATAATTTTGATTTACATAGGCAGAGTCTGTAATTTTAGATTTACCACCAATATATTTGCCCCATACGCCTTGATTATCGGAGTTAAGACGCACATCACCTAAACGGCGTTGTAAATCATTGGTATCGGCTCGCATTTGCATAACAGAAGATGCTAATGCACTCTTAGCACCGGATACAATTTCACTTTCACTAGTGGATAATACGGTTTTATTAGACACCATAGCACGTCCAGCTGCATCAAAATCATCCGGGCTAAGTTTAGCATTTAATGTAGGACTAATCACACCTGTTTCTAAATGCACATTAACACCAAGGTTTCGCTCACCCTTCGTATATCCAGTGTAGACTATTTTCTTCACAAATTGATTTTCTGCTAATCCTGGAATCTCGGCATTAGCATGTTCTTTCAAAGCATCTACGGAGCTACGCAATGTAACAGAAGAACCAGGATCAGCATGGTTGATAACCACTTCACCCTTTCCGTTTTCTGCAGCAGGTGCACCTTTTTCATAATCAATAGCTGTATGACCAGCATAATTATTAATCGTAATAGGCCGTGCATCTACGGCTTGGATAATGCCGCGGCTACCTTCTGTGGCACCACCTATAAGATGCTCTACCTTACTACCTGTATAGAGATAATTTGCAGTATCTGGTCGGCCTTGTGTAGGGTATTCACGTTCAGCTCCTAACCATTCATTACGCCATGTAGCACCATTTTGTAAATACAATCTCAAACCGCCATGATGAGGATTATTGTTACTTTCATCAAATTCATTAAGTACACCACCCACTAATTTAGAATTTGGTGTCGTTAATCCCAATGAAATTTCTGATCCATGATTGTGTGGATTTTTATCAATACCATAGTTTTTATTGATAAAACCAATATTGCCATACATATTGACGTCCTTAGCACCTGCTTTCAATCCATCCATGCCAGTATTCACATAGACAAATCCTTCTTCTGAAAGTGCAGAATATGTATCAGATGTCGTTAAAGGATGTGTCTTTACATCTGCCCCACCTAGAATCCGAATGTATCCATCCTTATTAGCTTGCAAACCTACGCCAATGGCATCTACTTTGGCATTACCTTGTACGGTAATACGAGTATCATCATTATTACCATCATTTGTAACCCCACCATAACCAGCATATATACCACTCATGTAATAGTGTGCTAAGTCTGGTCTGCGCTTCTCTCCACTTTCCGCAGGTGCTGGATTTACAACCGTTACATTTACATTTTTATCTATGGCAACCTGAGATCCATCAAGAGCATAAATACCGGTAACGTTATTATGGTATTTGTTTCCATTTACACCAAGGCCAGATACATTGACGGTCAAATCATCGGTATAGTGTTTATTTTCACCCCACAAATTCAACCCAATGGATTTTCCATCCGTATGACTTTCAACTGTAGTGGCTGACACCATGGCCTCTGCACTAGCACCGGTAATAATTAAAGCAGCAATAACAGCAAGGTTTATCGTTCTTCTCATCTCATAACCTCCTCAAACTATACACAATAATATGCATATATTCATTGTATATATAGTAGGGGTATATGTGTCAATTTTTGCACATATGATGTTTTCTTTTATGTATATTCTCATACGCAATGTATCGATATAATGATGAATAATAACAAACGAATTATTCTCTCCACATAATATATGCTGTATAACTCTATAGAATATTATAAAAAGAGAAATTTCTATGTTATAATAAGTATATTAGTTATTACACTACATTTTATAATTATATAGGAGGCTAATATGAGCAAAATTCGTATTGGTATCGTAGGCTATGGCAACTTAGGCCGTGGCGTAGAAGCATCTGTTAAATTGCAACCAGATATGGAACTCGTAGGCGTATTTTCTCGTCGTAAAGGCTTAGAAACAGTGTCTGGTGTTCCTACATACACTATGGAAGATCTACCAAACTTCAAAGGTAAGATCGATGTTATGGTTCTTTGCGGTGGTTCTGCAACAGACCTTATCGAACAAACTCCAATGGTAACTAAATACTTCAACTGTATCGATTCCTTCGATACACATGCACGTATTCCTGAGCATTTTGCTAATGTAGACAAAGTAGCTAAAGAAGCTAAAACTGCTACATTGATTTCTTGCGGTTGGGACCCAGGCATGTTCTCTTTACAACGTGTTTACGCTGAAAGCATCTTGCCTCATGGCAAATCTTACACATTCTGGGGCCGTGGCGTGTCCCAAGGTCACTCCGATGCTATCCGTCGTATCGATGGTGTTCTTGATGCTCGTCAATACACTGTTCCTAAAGAACAATACCTTGAAGCTATCCGTAACGGTGAAACTCCAGACGTTGATGGCTACAAAGGTCACCTTCGTGAGTGCTATGTAGTAGCTGCTCCTGATGCAGACAAAGCAAAAATTGAAAACGAAATCAAAACTATGGAAAACTACTTCGTAGGTTACGAAACTGTAGTCAACTTTATTTCCCAAGAAGAACTTGATCGCGACCACAAGGGTATTCCACATGGTGGCTTCGTTCTTCGCTCTGGTGAAAGCACTGACGGCACTCGTCATGTTGTTGAATACTCTTTAAAACTTGATTCTAACCCTGAATTCACAGGCTCTGCACTTGTTGCATACGCTCGTGGTATCTACCGTCTCGCTAAACACGGTGGCACTGGTTGCTACACAGTATTCGATATTCCACCAGCTTGGATTTCCACACATTCTGCTGAAGAATTGCGAGCTCACTCTCTATAATTCTATACGCACCTTAAGAGGATAACTTCGGTTATCCTCTTTTTACATTTAACAATAGCGTATGACGACACACAAAAAGGACCGCCTTAAGACGGTCCTTTTTCATATTAAAATCTATCTATTAATACCAACGTGTCAATGGCAATTCATTATTAACATCTTTTGTCATAAGGATTTGATGCAAATCCATATTGCCAATATAGAAACCTGCTGCACAACCACAGAGGTATAAGTCCCACATACGAACGAATTCAGTACCGCGAGCTTTTTCTACTTGGTCACGTACACCTTGGAAATTATTGTACCAATGCATCAATGTTTTATAGTAGTGCAAGCGCAAGCTTTCAACATCGATAACATTAAAATCATAGTCATAAGCAATAGAAACAATTTCACGAAGAGACGGTAAGCATCCACCTGGGAAGATATATTTACGAATCCATGCACTAGATTCTTTTTCTGATGGATCACTGATGTAATGGAGCAAGAATAACCCACCATCATTTAACATAGTGGATGCATCCTCCATATACAATGGAAAATTAGGACGACCTACATGTTCCAACATACCAACGCTGACGATACGATCGAATGTACGACCAGATGCAGCTACATCACGATAATCAATGAGTTCGATTTCGACTTGACCTTCAAGTCCGAATTCTTTAATCCGTTCTTGGCCTTTCTTCCATTGTTCTTCAGACAATGTACAACCATAGCCTTTAACGCCATATTTACGGGCTGCTTCAATTAAAAGGAATCCCCAACCACAACCGATATCGAGTAATGTCATACCTTCTTTTAAATATAATTTATCGAGAATATGATGAACCTTTTGGTATTGTGCATCTTCTAAGCTATCATCTTCATGTTTAAAGTACGCACAAGAATAGCTCATTGTCTTATCAAGCCATAAGCTATAAAAATCATTGCCAAGGTCGTAGTGAGAAGACACTTGTTGTTTTTGATCTTTCTTTTTAAGACCTACATTAAAGAGAGAACTAAGTACCTTTTTATTGATAGAATCCTTATTAACATGACCTAGTACAACACAAAGAGCTTTGAATAAATCGCCTTCTATTTCAATATCCTTACGCATATACGCTTCGCCAAGTGCAAGTTCAGCAGAAACGAGCAAATCTTTCTTAGGGATATCGCGGTTTACACGAATGGTAAACTCAGGTGTACCTTCGCCAATGGTATATTCATTGTCACCCACTTTTACACTAAAGCAGTGATCATTAAAACGTTCTAAATAGTGAACTAAAAAACTATCAAATAACTTAGAAAACATACTTAACTTCCTTTCCTAGCAGCGTTACATGACGTTTACGTTCAATCAAAATGACACGTCCGCCTGCACACTGACATAGTCATATCTACTCATCAAAATTTTCTATAAAACAAATCATAAGAAAAACTTATATTTTTATTATATAAATACATCTACTTATCATTATTTTTTATAAGAAACTTCAACTTTCTCTCTAATATTATAGCACTTCTTGATAAATAATCCAGACCAATTCTATAGAAATGTATATATCCATTAGAATATGATATAATATGTGTTTGACAAGGCTTTTATAAGAAACCATATTTCTAATGAAAGCTTTCACAAAGAACGAAATTAATTTTAATAAAGGTGGTACCATGAGCACAAATTTAGAAGTAGGCATCGTAGGCCTTCCAAATGTTGGTAAAAGTACATTATTCAACGCTATTACAAAAGCTGGCGCTGAGGCTGCCAACTATCCATTCTGTACAATTGAGCCAAACGTAGGTGTTGTTGATGTTCCAGACAGTCGTCTAGCTGTATTAGCGGAAATGTTCGGTTCCAAACGCATCCTCCCTGCTGCTATGCGATTTGTAGATATTGCAGGTCTCGTTGAAGGTGCATCTAAAGGCGAAGGTTTAGGCAACAAATTCCTTAGTCATATTCGTCAAGTAGATGCAATTGCACAAGTTATTCGTTGTTTCGATGACCCTAATATCACTCACGTTGCAGGTTCTATCGATCCAATCCGAGACATCGAAATCATCAACACCGAGCTCTGCCTTGCAGACCTTGAATCCGTAGAAAAACGGAAACAACGCATTGAAAAAATTGCAAAATCCGGCGATAAAGATGCTCGCGCTGAGTTACCATTGCTAGAACGCATTATCGAAGGTCTTGGCGAAGCAAAACCAGTTCGTGCCCAAGGTCTTAACGAAGAAGAGTTAGAGATGATTAAAGAGTTGACATTACTTACAGCAAAACCATCTCTTTATGTTGCTAACATTTCTGAAGATGAAGTATCTGATTACTCCGCTAACGAACACGTAAAACGCGTAGAAGAATACGCGAAGAACGAAGGTGCTGGCATCGTTGTTGTATCCGCTCGTATCGAATCCGAAATTGCTGAGTTATCCGATGAAGAATCCGCTGCATTCCTAGAAGATCTCGGTCTTGAAGAATCTGGCTTAACTAAGCTTATCAAGGCAAGTTATGCACTCTTAGGTCTTATCAACTACTTCACAGCTGGCGAAATGGAAGCTCGTGCATGGACAATTGTAAACGGCACAAAAGCACCTCAAGCAGCTGGTAAAATTCACTCCGATATTGAAAAAGGCTTTATCCGCGCTGAAATCGTATCCTTCGATGACTTACAAGCTTGCGGCAGCCAAAATGCGGCTAAAGAAAAAGGCCTTGTTCGCCTAGAAGGTAAAGATTACGTTATGAAAGACGGCGACGTAACACACTTCCGCTTCAACGTATAATACAAATTAATAGCAATAAAAAACCAGTAAATCGAACGATTTACTGGTTTTTTGTTGTCTCTTAATGAGATTTTCTTTATGTGATTGTTGAATAAACACGAGTTTATTCTTTATCGTTATCGACAGAGTTTTCCAAGCCGCCAAGTGCGCCTTCTACAGCATCTTTAACATCTTTTGCAACGTCTTTAACTTTAGCAGTTGTTTTTTCTACAGCGCCTTCTGATTCCAATTTTTTGTCACCAGTTAATTTGCCAACATTTTCTTTTAGTGCACCTTTAGCTTGGTTGAGTTTTTCTTCTAATGCCATAATAGTGACTCCTTTCATGTAAAATCACGTTTAGCTATATTAGACCTACTTTTATAAGTAGATTACTATCCCCTTTTTCCGAAGAAAAATGAGACTACAGCAACAACAATGACTGCACCTAATACAGATGGAATTAAGGACATACCTGCTAAGCTAGGACCCCAGGTACCAAATAGGGACTGACCTACGGACGATCCAATTAAACCAGCAACAACTTTAGCGATAACGCCCATTGCACCGCCTTTGTTAGTGATGGCACCTGCTAGGAACCCGATAAAACCACCAACAATAATTGACCATAACATATAATCACTCCTTTACGCTTATATACATGTATCTTAAAAATCATCTAAATATACAGATATGTTAAATATTCAAAATATTCTGTATATTTATAACGTACCATTCATTTTTAAAGGTTAAATGAAGTTCGATATATAAAGTTGGCATACTTTAGCAAAAGTAGTGTTCTAAAGTCTAACATTCTTCTTGTAAATATTTTGATACAAAAACTACACCCCAAAAATTATATCCAATTTTTGGGGTGTAGTTCAATTATGCAAAAGAGGTTTTAATAAGGTTAGTATTCCATATATTCTATTCAACGACCTTTACAATTTCATCCATTGTACGACGTGTTTTATTACGGTGAGGTTCTTCACCACGGTAGCCAAAGGCTGCCATTACAGAAATACCAAAATGTTTAGTATCGAAAAGACCAAGTTCATCACCTAAGAGTGCAGTCATCTTATCTTGATTAAAACCTTCTAAAGCACAAGAATCTAAACCTTCATACGCTGCCATAGTCATCATGTTCGCCATTACAATATATGTTTGTTTAGATGCCCAGTCAAAGGCCGCACGTTCAGATTCAAATGTTTTATAGTCTTCCGTAGTAAACTGCGCATATTTTTCCTTATAAATAGCATCTACTTCAGCAGGTAATTGTTTAACCTCTTCCTGAATATAGCGTACATAAGGAGAATCAAATTCTAAATCAACCTTTTTACGTGTTAAGAATACTACAAAATGACTTGCTTCCAAACCAGCCAAAATGCCCCAGCCGTAAGCCTTCATTTTTTCTCGAATTTCTGGATTTTGAATTACCAACAATTGATACGCCTCGAAGCCAAGAGATGTTGGAGACAAACGCGCTGCATTCAGAATCGCATTCCAATCATCGTCAGAAATCTTTTTAGTGCTATCGAATTTTTTACATGCATAACGATAGGTCATAGCATATTCTAAATCGTTACGATCCAATTTAGGGGCTGTTAATTTTACATTTTCTATTTCATATTTGCTCATTGAAATTCAACCTTTCATTATATTATTCCAAAAACTTAACCTAGATACATAACATATGATGCTCATTAGCCAAAATTTTGACCAAATAGAATCATACGTTCTTTTTCCTTATAAAATAAATCAAGACCTAACTTATATAAGCCATTTAAATCACCATCATTTAACAGAGTCATATATTCACCTCTATCAGCTTTGTTAATGATAATAGGCGCTAATTTCTGTTGCAAACAAGCGTGTACAATAAGAGCTCTTCCTGTACGGCCATTACCATCAGCAAAAGGATGAATACGTTCAAATTGCAAATGTTGATCCATAATGGCACGCACCCGCTCTTCATCATTTTCGGATATCTCTAAACGATATTGCAAGGTATCACACCAGTTTTTTAAGGCTTCTTGTACTTGATATGGTTTTGTTGGCTCAAAATCAGCACCAATAACCATGTTTTGAACAACCTTAAATTGCCCATTATCATCACGGATATGTGCTAGTAACAATCGTTGTGTGTCTTTTATGATATCTATCGTAATTACTTCTTGATATGATTCCATCAAGAATACTAAATAGTCGCGATAATTAGATACTTCATAGAACTCACGCAAATCCATTTTACGGGGTATCATATTATCTAATAGGATACTCTTTGTTTCCCCTTGTGTTAACGTATTCCCCTCGATTGCTGTACTATGATGGGCCATACGGACGACCATATCGTCTATATATTCGCGAGGCAAGGTAAAATCAACCATGTATATCTCCTTATACAATACGATTTTTATATATTAATGTTATCACATATAGATAATTTTCGATATAAAAAATCAATTTAATCTTTATAAGCTAAAACTGGTTTCCCTTTTTCATACCAAAATAAGCCTGACGTACTAATCTTATGTTCTTTTAGGATAGTCTGAACTTGTTCTACAGTATTCAAGTCTATGTTAATGGACAAACCACACATATCATTCAATTCTGGCGGTGTAGCTATCAATTGGTGAGGCACTGAAAGTTCCGTTAATATTCTGTCCGCCTTATCCCCAAAATAATAGGATGTAAAAACGACAAGCAACTTTTTATTGTTCAATGCCTCACCTCCAATAATATTGCTTAATCATTTACAACATAGATACGAGTATTATAGTTTAACAACATTTTCCCCAACAATAGCATCTGTAATCGCATACATGTTTGTAATAGAGCCTACCCCCACTTGATTTTTTAGACCATAATAGTCAAGACAAATTCCACATGCAGCAATTTCAACACCAAGATCAGCTAACTTTTTAATATTGTCTAAATGAACAGAATCGTTGGTTACCATTTTAACGCTACTATTGATGAAATAAATTGTAGATGGCTTCACGTCGGATTCAACCATGCACACCCAGAAGGTTTTCATCAAATTACGGCCAAGCTCTTCACTACCTTCACCAAGATAATCTTTCGTCATCAAAATGATGCGGTCACTATAATTCATAGGTTTGCAATCAATTTCCGGTGCAGGTTCTACATTCGGCGTAAGTTTAATAAAAAAATCTATACCATCTTGTCCAATTGCCACATCATAGCCACGAGACTTCCCAAATTTCTCTACATTATCGCGACTCACCTCGTTATCTACAATGGTCGTAATAATCGCGTCTGGATTTGCATCGCTCACCTTCTTCGTTTCGATCACAGGTTTTGGGCACAAACTGCCACGCACATCTACGGTTAATTCATTCGTATTACTCATTATATTCCTCACTAACAATATATATTTTGTGAAAGCATCAACTAACACTACTCCATATATGTCAAAAAAATTATATCTATTATATGTTATTTAGTTACACGTACCGCCAATCCGCTAAAGCTTTCAACGGCACCAACTATAGTGGCACATTCAACGCCTGCATCATGTAAAGCTTTCACCAAATCCGGCCCTTCGCTAGCAGGCACAGAGAATAGAAGGCCACCTGATGTTTGTGGATCAAAGAGAATATCCGTCCACACCGCATCTAAATTCGCATCAACCTGCACATCAGTTATGGCCTTGCGATTACCATAAGATGCAGCGGGAACCAACCCCATTTGCGCAGCCTCAATCACATCATCAAAAAGTGGGATATCATAAGCCTTGATACGAATCGTCACATTAGAGGCACTCGCCATTTCTACAGAGTGCCCTATAAGACTAAAGCCAGTCACATCAGTGCATGCATGAATTGTAAAGTTATGGGCCACCTCAGCAGCCACACGATTTAATGTACTCATACTAGCAATCGCCTGTGTAGTACCAGTAGGAAATAAATCGGCTTTCAACGCATTATTCATAAGGCCTGTCCCAATGCGCTTTGTTAATACTAATACATCCCCTACTTGAGCACCTCTATTCTTCCAAATTTCATTAGGGTTAACTCGTCCGGTTATAGACATGCCAAAGATAGGTTCCTTATTTTCGATACTGTGACCACCTACAATAGCTGCGCCCGCTTCGGAAACAATGTCCGCAGCCCCATTGAGTACATCCGTCAATACACCTTGTTCTACTAAAGAAACAGGAAATCCAACGATATTCATCGCCGTCAGTGGCGTTCCCCCCATCGCATATACATCGCTCAACGCATTTGCTGCTGCAATTTTACCGAATAACGTAGGGTCATTGACAACAGACGTAAAAAAATCCAATGTTTGTACAAGGGCAAGTTGATCAGAAATTTGGTATACCCCTGCATCATCGGCACCAGTCATATCAGCTAGAACATGTTCATTAGTAACAGGTGTAACGGCCTTTAAAACACGTTCTAATATATGAGGACCAATTTTACACGCACAGCCTCCGCTTGTAACATAATCAGTAAGTCGTACCATGATCCTACCTCATTCATTTTCAGGCAATCGCGATACAATCTTCTTCGCTGCCTTTTCAAATTTAGGGCGAGGCATCAACAACTGATGACCACAACCTTTACATACGATAAGAAAATCAGTACCGATGCGCTTAACCTCCCACTCGTCGCTGCCACAGGGATGAGATTTTTTCATCTGCACTACATCGCCCACATAATATCTAATAAACGCCATAGCGCCTCCTTATACTATTTCTATTCCATATGTATCTATTATACTCAAAATATGTTCTCCTATATAGGTGAAACTATGCTTTGACTAATAAACTCTGTGGGTATAATCAGAATTGTTACCAAAAAGAAAATAGTTCTATAAACAATAATGATTTTCCATGTAATTCTCATTCTCATTATCATGACATCTGCTTTTTATAAATCCATTACTTAACAAGCTTTTAAAAACCGCTTATTTACTGCATTGATAATATTTATCATTTAGAAAATTTTCGAAATAAATTTTGTAAAAACACTTGCATTTCTCATTTACTATGTTACAATATAGTCAACAATGATTATTCGTTAAGTATACGAATCAAAAACATTGTGGTGTAAATTATAGGCAAGTGCCTCTTTACAACTATAGGTAAGTACTCATTTAAAAGATAAGCAAGTGCTTTTTTCAAATATAGACAAGTGTCTATCTAATCAGTATATAAATAAGTTTTTATTTAACTTAAACTCAAGTGAGTTACCCACCATTGCATTCACAACCAAGTGGTTATGAATATATAACTAAGGTAAAAATTTTGAAATTTGATGTAAGTACAAAGGAGTATTAAAATGGCAGAATTAAAAGGTTCTAACACTGAAAAA
>OGYU01001672.1_pt1 | contig 15356 bp, 10 predicted proteins | sample 1576581 | NCBI WGS metagenome assembly OGYU01 (sample SAMEA3541547, study PRJEB24748) | human gut metagenome | biome: human gut; feature: human-associated habitat; material: faeces | place: China | collected 2012 | reverse complement strand
AAAATAAGCGCGCTTATCTTCAAGGACTTTTAATAATTCGTTTTGGTTTCGTATCTGTGCGCTTCCAGTCAAGCGGATCAACATCCCAGTAAACTGCAATCATATTTTGCGGACAATCTTTTTTATGATCCCATTCTCCATACGGTGGTCTTAAGTAAATAACTTCCTGCCCTGTAATCTCCTTAATTACATCATTTGCTGCCTTTACCTGTGAACATGCCTGACTGCTGCTTAACATATTCAGCTGAACATGACTATATGTATGATTTCCAATTAAGTGACCTTCCTCACTCATACGGCAAATCAACTCTGGATTTTGCTCTGCCTTCTCACCAATCACAAAAAAGGTGGCACGTACTTTTCTTGCCTTAAGCCCATCAAGCAATAACGCTGTTGTCTTAGCATCCGGGCCATCATCAAATGTAATAGCAACCTTTTTTTCATCCCTCTGCCAGACGATTTGCTCAGACTCTCCTGCTGCCAATACATAAAAGCCACAGGAAATAAGTACTGCTATGGACAAGAGCACTACTATACTCCGCATTTTATTTACTTGTGTTTTGTATATTTTTGACTGTTTGGACATACCAGACTCTTTCTTTATGTCTTACCTATTTTTATGTCACATTCAAGTTTCTAATGCATTGCACTCGAACCATTTGCCTAGATATCGGGACACATACAAAAAGGCACACCAGCCTTCTAAGCTGATGTGCCAATGTAAAATCAAATTTACTGTGCCTTCTGCATCTGAACCTGAGGTTCTTGAGTCTCTGCTTCGGAAGAACCCTCCTCTGTATCTGCCTCAGTCGTATCAGTAATAGTTGAACGATCTGCCAGTGTTACAGTAATCTGAGTCTCTGTATACTGGTTGCCGTTTGGTCTTTGGACTGTGATTGTAACACTCTCACCTGCTGCGTAGTAAGAAAGTGCAGATCTAAGTGTTTCAAAACTAGATACCTTCTGTCCATCAACTGCGGTAATGATATCATTCAGCTGCAGTCCCGCATCAGATGCCGGGCTTCCCTCTGTGATCTTCGTTACCATTGCGCCTTCTGGCATACCAAATCTCTGTACATACTCAGTAGGTACGTCAACACCCTGAATGCCAAGATATCCTCTCTGATCCTCGTCTACCTGAACCTTTGTCTTCTGGTTCATCATGTTGTTGATCAGATCCTCTACGGAAGAAATCGGAATTGCATATCCCATGCCCTCTACGCCTTCACCTGAGCTCTTTGCAGAGTTAATTCCAATCAGATGACCGTTTGCATCAAACAGTCCGCCGCCGCTGTTACCAGCATTGATAGCCGCATCAATCTGCATCATACTTCTTGTTACATTATCATCAGATGTAGTTACGTCCTTGTTAAGTGCACTTACATGACCAAATGTGGTAGTCTGACCAAGACCAAGTGCATTTCCGATTGCCATGACACCCTGACCAACCTTAACATCATCAGAATTGTCAATAGTAGCAACAGAAATTGCATTTAAGGTATCCTCTGGAATGTCAGACAGCTTTACTGCCAAAACTGCGATATCTGCATCAGAATCGGCACCCTTTAAGTTTGCCTCTACCTCAGTTCCATCAACAAATGTAACTTTTCTTTCCTTGGTGGAAGCTGTATAGCTGTAATACATTGTGTTGCCTGTTTTGTCATATACAGCAACATGATTATTTGTAACCATCAGAAGCTCATCCTCTGTCTTTCCGATAATTACACCTGAACCATATGCCTCAGACTCCTGTGTTGATGTCTGGTTCTGATTCTGACCATTTCCATAGAAGAAATTAAAAAGATCAGAACCACCGTTTGATGTACTGGTAACTTCAATTACATTTGTTACAGAAACAACCTGCGGCAGGCACTGTGCAGCCAGATCTGAATAATCAGTAAGGGAAGATGCCACAATATCAGGTGTTGTCTCATCCTTTGAAAGATTCATTGTGGATGCTGCCTGAACGGTATTTTCCGTGTTCTGAGTCAAAAGTGATCCGCCCCATAAGCTTCCGCCAATAACTGCAACACCTGCAAGAACTGCTGCTGCCTTGTGCAGATTTCTTCTTGACTTATTTTGTCTTCTCTGCTTTCTATTTCCTTTATTTTCATTATTGTTGTCATAATTAAAATTGGTTTCTGGATACATCATAGTAGAACCTCCTATATAATAAGCCTTGCATTTAGCTTGGCTTTGTTTCTTTGTTATGTCTATATACTATCAGTGATCTGTGTTTAAATTGTGTACTTTTCTTTAAGCATTCGTGAAAAAAAGCCCCATATACCACATATTTGTGATATACAAGGCTTTTTAACTTTATATCGTTTCTGTATTTACTGTCCGACTCCAAATGCTTTCTGAATGGTATAGCTAATGTCTTTTACTGTCTGGGATGGTTCATATCCATCATCGCCAAACAAATATGTGTGAAGCTTCTTTACATCTCCTGCCAGATCAGTGCAGACTAATGAATCCTTTACGCCAAAGACACCAAGCGTTCCAAGTGTCAGATCATACGTATACGGGAATCCTTCTGTATCAGTAATACTATAGCTGTTTACATCTGCTGCCAGAGCAAACAATTCATCATTCGACAGCGTTGTATTGATATTTGGACACGCATAGCGCACTGCTGTAAGAAGTGCTGATGGTGACGCTACCTTTGCCTGCTGAAGCATCTTATCGATTACTTCGCGCTGACGGCTTGTTCTTCCCATATCCATACCTGTCGTATAACGGTTACGACAATATGCAACTGCATATACACCATTACAAAGCTGATAACCTGCCTGTGTCAGCTGAGGCTGCCAGATACCTGTTGCCTCCTCGATCTCCGTGATGTAACCTGTAATATATCCCTTTTCAACCTCTTCCGGAGTAATATCAAGATAAATGCCGCCGATCGCGTCAATAACACGAATAAGTGCTGCCCAGTTAACTACAACAACATCCTGAATCTGAAGATCAAGATTCATATTGATCATACTGATCATATCAGTGTCGCTTCCCTTTGCAAACTCAGAGTTTGCAAGGTCAAATTCATCTCTTGAATACATCTTAAGAAGTGTATCACGATAAATAGACACCAGCTTAACTTCCTTTGTTTTTACATTGATGCTGCAGATCATCATAACGTCAGACTGAACACCATTTCCACCGCCAAGATTAGCCTGATCTCTTGCATCAACACCAACTAATAAAATATTCCAGTAACCATTTACTGTTTCCTGATGACTTAAAATATCATCGACTGTCGTAGCCTGTGTAACCTCACTTACATTGATCACACTTCCAGGCTTTGCAGATGAAGACTCTGGCACACTTTCCTGCTCACCAGATTTTTCAGACTCTTTTTCCTGTTCCTTGCTTTGCGGCTCCGTCGTGGCTGTCTGCGCCTCCTCCTGCTGATCATTATCTCCATTATTTGCAAACGTTGCTACGTAAATTTCTTTCTGATTAATTGTTGAACGCTGCATCGTGTTGAGAATACTAACTGCATAACAGCAAATAGAAAGTGCACAGACAAGAAGGAACTCTGTAATTACTAAAAGAGTTCGTCTGACTCTTCTTGCCTTAGCAGCCTTTTTTCTCTGCTGCTCTCTTTTGTTTTTCATTGAGGAACGTTTTTCAGCCATTTTCTTATTATGCCTTTCTGTAGCCTGCCATCTATACAGGTACTATTTTTTTAATATGCATTCTTATTGACAAAGCCTTTAAATACAGTCAAGAATAAAATCCGGATATCAAAGCTGACACTCCAGTTTTCAATGTAGAAAAGATCAAGTTCAATGCGCTTACGAATGGATGTATCTCCTCGAAGACCATTCACCTGTGCCCATCCAGTCATACCTGGACGAACCTGATGCTTAATCATGTAACGTGGAATCTCTTCCTTAAACTTATCGACAAAAAACGGTCGTTCCGGACGTGGACCAATCAGGCTCATATCGCCCTTTAAAACATTAAAGAGCTGCGGAAGCTCATCAATACTTGTTTTCCTTATAAAGCGGCCAACCGGAGTCACTCTCACATCGTTCTTTGTCGTCCATTTGCTTACCTCCTCGGAAGCCTTCTGTACAGTCATTGAACGAAACTTATACATTTTGAATGGACGATTGTGAAGTCCGACACGCTCCTGCTTAAAAATGAGCGGTCCTGGTGAGCTTACCTTTACTGCAATAGCAGCTGCCAGCATAATTGGTGAAAACAAGACTATGCAAAGCAGCGATCCTACAATATCCATCGCACGCTTTATAAATGCATTTCCTGCCTCCATAAGCGGTACATGGCGTATATGGATAAGCGGAAGGCCAAGAAAATCAACCGTATATGGCTTCGTGGAGATGATATCGTTATAATCTGGAACAAACTCGGTGTGAACGCCTGATTTCTCGCAAACATGAACGATCTCCTCGAGACGGTCGTATTCCTTTAGCTTCAATGTAATGATGATGCTCTCTGCAATATTTTTTGAAAGATATTCCTCCAAAGACTCTATTGGACCAAGAACTGAAATGCCCCTCACTGACTCATTTGTGTGTAAATGATCATCTAAAATACCTAAAATATCATATCCCCACTGCTTATGCGTCAGAACACGTTCAATATAAGCCTCTGCTGCCTGACTGTAACCGACAATCAATACTGGTTTTCGGTTGAAGCGGCTGTTTCCAAGCTTCATCAGGATGAATCGGAATATATTTCTCCAGACAACCATAAATATTGTATTTAAAATGGTCATCCATAAAATCATCATTCGCGAAAAGCCAACAATCCAGTTGTAGCCCTCTGTGTTTGAGATCACAAAGAATACGGCAAATAAAATCAATGCGCCAATAATATTTACCTTGCCGATTAAAACTGCCTCTTTTCGTCTTCCTGTCATGCGAAACGAACCATATATATGGAAGAACGCATACAACATCAGATAGCTTATAACAATAATCACAAGCGGCGGCCAGTAATTACGGCTGTCAAATGGCGCCAGATTATTCTGAAGCGCAAACTGGATCAAATAACTGATCACGTAAGATACGGTCAGTACAATCGCATCAATCACAACGCTTACTGCCGTATAGGTTTGTTGTTTTCCTGTATTCATAAAAACCCTTTCAGGAACTGCTTTTTAAGCAGCATGTAAGCCTTTGATAAAGAAAAACTGCCAAAAGCCGTACCTATCATACTTGAAAATTGCCAAAAGTACAACCCCAAATTTCCTGTATTTTGAAATTGTAAGAAAAACGTAACTATTCTGCTTATAGCTTTCGCTTTGCCAGCTCTATAATATACGTAATTGTATTTTCCCACAGTTCCTTTTGTATCTGCCAATAGTTTCGTATATCTCTTCCTCTAAAAAATACCTTTTTACATTTTTTTCTAGTTGAGATTCCTTCCTTTAATCCATCGACATAATCCTTTCCAAAGCCGATCTTCATAAAGAAACACCATTTTACAAAATATCCTGCTGCCAATGCCGGTGCATTTAAAATAAGCTGTGGCAGCGGCATATTCTTATAGTTGACATACACTGAATTTCGTGCAGAAAGCTTTACCTTGAAACTATTATATTTAGAACCGCTTGTTCCACTGCCCACATGGTATACCTTTGCTGTCGGACAATATACATTTCGATATCCCTGAATCTTCGCCCTATAGCCAAGATCCAGATCCTCTAAATACGCAAAATGCAGTTCATCAAATAATCCTACCTTTGCAAACAGCTCCCTTCGGTACATAGCAGCACCTGCACAAGCTGAAAAAACTTCAGCCGGCTCACGATAGTCACCAACTGGCTGACCCACACCTCGCTGAAATGCCCAGCCAAGACAAGTGTAAAGATCACCAGCATCATCCATCTTTTCATGGTCATGAAACTGAATCATTTTGCAGCTTACAGAAAAAATATCATCAGCTGATTCCATTGTCTTTATCAGTTCCTCTACCATCTTCGGAAAGGAACGTGTATCGTTATTTAACAACAGTACATATGGTGTCGTGCACATGCCAATTCCCACATTGACACCTCCGGAAAAGCCAAGATTGTGTCTCATTACTGCAATCTTTACCCACGGATAATGTTCTCTTATATAAGAAACACTGTCATCCTGCGATGCATTGTCAATCACAAGCGTCTCAAAATCCTTGCTTGTCTGACGCTCCAATGAAGAAAGGCAATCATCTAAAAAACGCTTTCCATTATAGTTCGGAATGACAATCGTTACTTTCTTTTCCATTCTGCTACCCATGCCTTTCCACAATTATTTTTTTGATGCTGAATATTCTCCTCGCGCAATCAGCTGCTGCTTACGCGCTTCTTTTATAGTATGGTTAATTTTGTAATACTCCAGATAAGACAAATTCGGGTTATAATATGGATCAACAAAAGTTGACAAAATATCCCACTTTGAATTTAAAAGCATCATCTCGTTTCCAAAACGAATGAAACGCTCTGTCGTATCTTCCATACCTCTTGATTTTGACTCATAGTGGAAAAGTTTTACATCGGCATCATATACAATAAGATAACCAGCTTTTCTTACCTTCAGACAAAAATCAACATCATTAAACGCAACCTGGAACTCATCTTCAAGTCCGCCTACTTCCTCATATACTGATCTTTTTACAAGAAGACATGCTGCTGTAACTGCTGACACATCCTGTGAAGAAATAGCTCTTCCCATGTAACCTGGATCATCCTCATGAATACCCTTAAAGACATGATCTGCCAGTCCTCCAGCGCCTACCAAAACACCGGCATGCTGAACGGTATGATCATTGTATAACAGTTTTGCACCAACAATACCAACCTCAGGACGCATGCAAAAGCCTAACATACTCTGGAAAATATCAGGTGTTATAAGCTCAACATCATTATTCAGCAGCATGATATAATCACCCTTTGCAAACTTAAAGCCAAAGTTGTTGATTGCAGAGTAATTAAAGCCAGCTTCCCAATACACAACCTTTACGTTGTCATGCTCCTTTTCAATCTTTTCATAGTAAGCAAAAGTCTCCGGCAATACACTATTATTTTCAATGATAATAAACTCATAATTTTGATAGTCAGCACGCTCAAAAAATGAATTTAGGCATACATCTAAATCGTCTGTGTGGTCCTTATTAGGAATCAGGATAGATACAAGCGGTTCTTCTTTTAATGTAAACTTTGTCTGATACCAGCCATCAACAGCACCTTCCTGTGCACGTGCGTTCCATCCAATACGCTTATAATGCGCATTTAATGCTGCCTTTCCTGCATGAATTGCATACATCTTGTTTCCCTGATTTGCTGCAGTTGACTGATTTGAGCAGCGCCAATGATACAAAATGCGCGGACAGTGATAGATTTTTTTGGTGTTCTCCGTCAGACGAAGCACAAAATCATAATCCTGTGCGCCATCAAATTTCTCGTTCAGTCCTCCTACAGTGTCTACAAGTGATTTTCTCATTGCAAGAAAATGACACATATAATTATTTGCATGGAGCAAATCGATATTAAAATCAGACTTGAAATGCGGATAAAAATAATGAGCTGCATACTCATCTGTCTTATCCTCATCACTGTAGAATACATCAATCGTCTTGTCTTTATTTAGTGCATCCGCGTAGCAAAATAGTGCATCTGGCTCCAAAAAGTCATCATGATCCAAAAAAGCTATAAACTCACCTGTTGATGCGGCAATACCAGCATTTGTGTTTTGTGCAATTCCAAGATTTTTTTCAAGACGAATCACCCTGATACGCTTATCTCTCATTGCCCAGTTTTCTAATAGTGATGTCAGATGTACATCCTCTGGAGATGCATTTACAAGACACAGCTCCCAGTTTGCATAGCTTTGGTACATCATAGAGCGCACCAAATCCTTTAAAAATTTTGCCGGAGTATGATAAAGCGGAACAACAACAGAGAACTTCGGTGCATACGAAAATTTTGTTTTACGCTGTGCAAAAAGCTCCTGTCTGCTGACACGCATAATACGAAGCCATGTATCGTAATCCGCATACTCATTTCCTGTCAGCTTCTTTTTCAGCCAAATCAGACTTTTCTTTGTACTTACGTACTGTGCCTTGCTTTCCTTTAAAAACTTTCTCGTTGCAATCAATGCTGGATTTAACGGAAGACTTTGCTCAGAAATAACATTTCCCTGTGCATTCTTTTCCTTAAAATGAACTGTTACCAGATGCTGACCGTGAAATGGAATCTCAAGAAAGATTCCAACATGGCCTGCCTTTGGATCGCCATATTTAGCAAGACCTACATCTGGTCTTGCTGCCCATGTAACGATTGCATCAACTGGTGTCTTTTTCTCATCGGTAACTGTAATTTCAATTTCATTCTCCGCAACAGATGACACAGCCCAACCAGTTGCAAATATTTTTCCGTTTTTTACAAATATCGAATCAAAACAATATTCCATTGCTTTTCCTTTCGCGTTTGATACCATCCTGCCTTATGGCAGCTTGTAATAACCGTTTTTCAGTGAAAGATTTCTATTGTAATAAGGATCAGTGCCCATTACATGTTTCCACTTATTTTTCATATATTCTGCTTCTCTTGCCAGTCTTGCCTGCTTCTGCGGTGAATCCTCATAGCCTCTTGAACGTGACTCATAATGATACAGATGTGCAAATGCATCATACACAACAAGATATCCTGCCTCGCGAAGCTTCAGACACAGATCAACATCATTGTATGATACTGCAAGATGCTCGTCCATACCACCAACTTCTTCATACACCTTCTTACGAATAAGAAGACATGCTCCGGTTACTGCAGAAAGATCCTGTGAAAATGAAGCTCGTCCCATATAGCCTGGATCATGCTCTGGGTATTCCAAAAACTGATGGAATGCCACTCCCTCAACACCAACTATAACACCAGCATGCTGGACTGTATCATCCTCATATAACAGCTTTGCACCTACAGCACCTACATCTGATCTTCTTGCATAGCCAACCATGCTCACAAGAAAATCTGGATCAATTACCTGTGTATCGTTATTTAATAAAAGAAGATATTCTCCATTAGCTTTTTTAGCTGCAAAATTTTGAATTGCTGCATAATTAAAGCCATGCTTCTCAGAATGACGTGCATCATCCATCTTCCAGGTCTCTACACGTATGCGCTCATCCTGTTTCTTTAACTTTTCATAATAGTCAAAAGTTGCCTGATCCTCACTATTATTTTCGATAATAAGAATCTCAAAATTTGTATATTCTTTTGTGGCAAGAAGTGATCTCACGCAGCGATCAAGATCCTCTGTATGGTCTTTATTAGGAATCACAATTGTCACAAGAGGACGCTCTGTATACAGATACGTTGTCTTATAATACCCTGGTAAAAATGTATTGTCAACCTTCACCTCAATTCCATGACGATCATAATATTCCTGCAGTGCACGCTTTCCAGCCTCAAATGCATATGATTTGCTGTCTGTATTAGCAGAAGTGGAACCCTTATGGCAGCGCCAGCTATAGAGAATCTTTGGAACATGAACAACACTCTTACTCTCATCAATACAGCGAAGCACCAGATCAAAATCCTGCGCACCATCAAAATTCGGGCGGAAACCACCGACCTTTTTTATAATAGATGTCTTCACTGCAAAGAAGTGACAAATATAATTGTTTGTGTGAAGAAGATCTGGATTATAATCTGACTTAAAATGAGGAAAATAATGAAGCTTCCCTTCCTGATCTACCTTATCCTCATCGCTGTATATACAATCAGCATCACCATTTTCGTTTATTGCTTTTACAAATTCGAACAAAGCATTTGGTGACAGAAAATCATCATGATCAAGAAGTGCTGTATAGCTACCTGTCGCAAGCGCCAGTGCCTCATTCGTATTTCCTGCAATTCCCAAATTTTTTTCCAATTTACGGTACTTGATTCGTGGCTCTTTGCTCATATATTTACGCACCTGCGCATCAAGTTCTTCATCCTCTGGGCTTCCATTTGCAAGGCACAGCTCCCAATTTTCGTAAGTCTGCTTTTGTACACTTTGAATCATATCGTCTAAAAAAACTAAAGGTGTGTGATACAGCGGAACAATAATTGAAAACTTCGGATGAAGTGCAAAATGAGTAGTCTTTTCTTTCAGGCGCTTAGCAAACCCTGGATACTGCTTCTCGTACCAGATTGCGTATTTTTTTTCCTCTGGTTCAAGATCCATATATTTTTCCTCAAGACAGAAATCTTTAATGCTTTTGGCACGCTGCAGTCGACGAATACGACCCTTAATGCCATGCTGATAGCGATAAGCAGCCAAAAGACCTGGACAGTCAATAAGCTGCTCTAATACATCCTCTGGATGTTCCTTACTTGTAAATACCGCGTAGCAATTTTTCATTTCACCCGGCTCAAATGAAAATGTAAGACCATATTTGTCAAAGGACGCATCCTGATAAATGACCTGTCCTACATCGGCACGTTTTACGCGGCTTACCTGAGCATCAAGGATGCTTCCATCCTCCTTGCGAATGGTAAGACACACCTCGTCTCCTGCCATTTCTGGTGCCGCCCATCCAGCACAAGTCACTTTTCCATTCAGATATACCACTGAATCTAACGAACTTCTCATACCAATCCTTTCTGCCCGAAGCTTTGCATCTGTTTTTGTTACAGTCTGTAGGCGTCACACACTTCCTTAACATCGCCAAACATCTTCACCGTATGGTTTTCAAGCCATACAACACGGTTGCACATTTCACGAATCTGATCCAGATTGTGTGATACATATAAAACTGTAGTTCCTCCCGCCATCAATTCCATCATACGTGCGTGGCTCTTTTTCTGGAAATTTTCATCACCAACAGAAAGGATTTCATCAACGATCAAAATTTCAGGGTTGACAACCGTTGCGATTGAAAAAGCCAGACGCATCAGCATACCTGATGAATAATTTCGAATCGGTGTATTGATAAATTCACCGAGTTCTGAAAATTCCAATATGTCGTTATAGCGTGATTCAAGAAATTCCTTTGAATATCCTAAAACCGCACCGTTTAAATAAATATTTTCCTTTCCGGTCAAATCGTAGTCAAAGCCGGAGCCAAGCTCAAGCATCGGCACAATACCACCTCCGCGATAAACGCTTCCCTCTGTTGGTTTTAAAATTCCGGAAATGATCTTTAAAATTGTACTTTTTCCAGCTCCGTTTCGGCCTATTAAACCGATTACCTCGCCTCTTTTTACATCAAATGACACATTCTTAAGCGCCCAAAAATCCTTATATTCCACCTGGCGCTTAAGCATCTTTGTCACCATCTCCTTAATACTCGTAACCCTGTCGTTTGCCATGCGAAAACGCATAGACACATTTTCGACGCGGATTATGCTGTTATTTTCATCTGCCATTTTTATTAACTATGCCTTTCCATAACCTGCAAAAACCTTCAAAAGCTTTCAAAAGCCTTCGAATTGTAATGATCTTTATAAACTTAGATATACAGTACAAACTGATCCTGCGTCTTTTTAAATACTGTGCCGCCGATTATAATCATGACAAGTGAACAAATCGCACAGATAAAATACTCGCTGATTGCAGGAGAACATCCATCAATAATAATAGTACGTACAAACGTTACATAATGATACAGAGGATTAAACTGCATCACCTTAGCCAGCCATCCTGCACCACTTCTTTCCAGCATACCTGTACTGTAGATGATCGGTGTTGCATACATCCACATGGTAGAAATAACTCCCCACAAAAACTCAACATCATGGAAAAATACCATGAGGCTTGACAGCAGAAATCCCATGCCAACTGCAAAAGAAATCACGAAAATAAGTGCAAGCGGCAGCAAAAGAATTGACCAGCGAATATACAAACCATTAAACAGACCATAGAAAATCGTAACCAGAAGAAGCGGAACCATTGAAAGCACCATGTTGATGCTTGCAGACAGAACCTTTGTAACCGGATAAATATATTTTGGCACATAAACCTTTGTAATCAAAGATGCATTGCTGATAATTGCACGCATTGCCTGATTACAGCAATCATTAAATCCATTGAAGATTACAATACCGCAAAGCAGGTAAATTGCATAGTGCTGAACACCTGCATCACGCACGCCAAGCAGCTTACTGAATACAACATACTGTACGGTCATCATCAAAAGCGGATTTAAAAAGCTCCAAAATACACCAAGCACTGATCTCTTGTACTTAATTTTAAAATCTCTTGAGATCAGCTGCTCCATCAAAAACTCATACTTTGCAAGTGTCTGAATAAAGGAGCCTCCCGCTGTAGTTAAGCCCTTCTTTTCTCTGTTAACCATGTGCACACCATATAATGCAAGCGCTAACAAAACTGCGACCTCAAACACAAAAGCTGTAACAATTCCTGATGTGCTTGATCCAATCTGAGGCCATGCTAAAAAATCCACAAGCAAAAATAAAAGAAATAATGTCGCAACTGCTACTTTACTGACCTTTTTTAAATCATATTTTTTATTATTCATATTCTTTCTTTATCCTGCTATCACCTTTTTTATTCAAAATGGAAGGTATCCTTTAATCCCAACCACTTCTTATCCTTCTCAGAAAGAATCGGCTCTACACCCTCTGGAATCGGCCAGTCAATTCCGATCTCAGGATCACTCCAAAGCACACCGCCCTCATCGCCTGGATGATAAAAATCAGTACACTTATAAGCAAACTCAGCCTCATCAGTCAATACTACAAATCCATGCGCAAAGCCTTCTGGAATATAGAACATCTTCTTATTTTCAGCAGTCAGCTCAACACCAAACCACTTTCCGTATGTCTTTGAATTGGCACGCAGATCGACAGCTACATCAAACACACCACCGCGAATTGCACGAACGAGCTTACCCTGTGGATACTGCTTCTGGAAGTGAAGTCCACGCAATACACCCTTTACGGACATAGACTGATTATCCTGAACAAACTTCATATCTAATCCAGCCTCAGCAAAATCATTATAATTATAAGTCTCTACAAAATAACCTCTCTCATCCTTAAATACGGTAGGCTCGATTACATATAATCCCTCAATATCACAGCCTGTTACTTTAATTTTTCCCATTTTATCTTTTCCTCCTATTTTTTGTTTATGAGATTTTTATTCCTGCCAATATTTTTTATTCATTGTGCAGAAACTAATCAGCTTCTTTGGCAGCTTATAATATTTTTCTCCAAGCTTGTAACCAACAGCCTTGCAGCCTGAAATATATACAAGGCGAAACAGTTGTCCAAACTCATGATGACGAATCAGATAGCGTGCGGTATCGAACACAAGGCGTTTACCCTCACCAAGTGTCTCCACATTGTGAAATGCCTCCTGATTATCTGCATGTGAAACACCATTATCGAAATTTCTTTGAAACTGCTGAAATCCTGTATAATTGTGTGAGTGAATCACTCTCGCCTCCGCCACATAAGCCACAGAGTAGCCCGCATTGATAGCTGTGGACGCAAAGACCATATCTTCATTAAATATTGCCTCCGGCAAAAATCCACCTAATTCCTCATACGTACTTTTGCGGTACATTGCACATGAATTTGAACAAAAATAAGTTTTAATTCCAAGTGCCTGAATATCTGCCTGTGTCTTTACCCTGCTTTCTGCCGGGTAATTAAAATTTCTGGTAAAGCGTTCAATTGCTGAGTCTGTCTTTTTGGCAAGCTGTCTGGCATATGCTGCTGCTACAAGCGGATCGTCAAACGCTTTTGCTAAATACTCTACCAAATGAGTATCAGCAGGGACTGCATCCTGTGTCATAAACAGCATCAAATCAGCAGTTGATTTTCTTGCTGCCATATCTCTTGTCGCACCATGATCAAATTCTTCTGGTGCAATATGATAAACTTCCATATTGGCTGGCCAGCGAAGATTCTTTGGAAAACCAGCTTCGTCTGTGTTGATCACAATAATGCGTTCCACCGGATGGGTCTGCTTTTCCAGCCGGTCTAAAATCTTTTGAAGCTTTTCATCCGGATAACTCACCGGAATAATTACATCTACTGTTTTCTTTTCTTGCATATCTACCCACATTTCCGCCGTTAAACGGCCTTTTATCGGCAATCCTATTTAGGATACCACAATATAACTTTTTTGTAAATCTACTTTTTTACATATAAATAGAGTGCCCCCGTCAATGCAAACCAAAACCATGTGGTTGGCACGGTAAACCACGACGAGAAGAACGACAATGCTAAATACAGTGCAAGCTGTGCGTAAAACAAATACAAAATTGGATTACTGCTTTTTCTGATTTTTTGTGTGAGTGCTGCACAGACAGCACCAAGAATCAAGCCAAATAAAAATACACCTATTAAACCAAAATCATAATACGCATCGTAAATTAATGTCAGTGTATTAAGCTCTTTAATAGTAACAGGCATCTCAAAGGCAACTAACGCAGGAAAAACAAATTTCAGTCCTGTAAGTGCAAACACCGGAAACAGCTGCTTTAATCCAAAGGTGTGCTCTACTAAGCCCTGCTGCAAAGCCTGTGTCAGACAATTAAAATTCGAGTAATTATTTGCAATATACATATACGCATACTGCAAGAAAAGCGGCATATTCTCATTTTTCATCTGAAAAATGCTATTTAAATAGCCCGGCTCATAATTTCTTCTGATTGTCATGAAAACTGCTGCCGCAATTACAACTGCTGCCGCTGCGCCAAGCATGGCAAACAGCTTCTTTTTATTTACGTTTGGGCGCATCAAAAGAAAAATTAAAATTGGGAGCGCCAGCGTCAGAACAAATTGAAACTTAGAAACACTCAAAATCGGAATTGAAGCTGACAGTGCATTATACACAATCAGCTGAATCAATTTTCCTTTTTCAAGCGGCTGCCTGTCTTTTTTCTTTTCCGTGTACGTTAACATATAAATCAACGTCAGCGAATGCGTAAACATGCAGCTAACTGTAAAATAATGTACACCTGAAATATGAAAATGATCATATGCGTGTGTCTCTGTTGAAAAAAGCGGCACATATCCTAAAATGACAGCTTCAAAAACAAATGTTGCAAATGTCACAAGTGATACAATACGTATACAGCAAAATAAACGATTTTGAAACTGCTCTTTGGTGACTTCTTTTTTTGACATCTGGCATTTGCTTTCTAATACAATCACCCGTTTTGAAAGATATATTTCGATTGCTTCATATCCTGCTAAAAATAAAAGATAAAAGCCACTAAATGAAAGCCATGCCTGACTAGTCCATGAAGACTGCAGATGACTTAGCTGCATAACGCCAAGCCCTTCTCCTGCTGTCCAAAAAATAGAAAGCAGAAATCGAAACGACACTAAGCTTTGATCTTTCTTATAAAAGTACAGCCCCATCACTACTGCTGCCACAAGAAGT
>OGYU01001657.1_pt1 | contig 15467 bp, 10 predicted proteins | sample 1576581 | NCBI WGS metagenome assembly OGYU01 (sample SAMEA3541547, study PRJEB24748) | human gut metagenome | biome: human gut; feature: human-associated habitat; material: faeces | place: China | collected 2012 | reverse complement strand
GATTTGGCGCGTATGAGCGCGATTACCGAAAGGTTTTCGTTGCTGAGGCGCGGAAGGTTTGGAAGACCAGCTACTTTTGCGAACTATTTCGGGAATATTACAATACCACACCAGGTCAATACCGAAAAAGCATGCCGCCAACAATATGACACACAAACAAGACTTACTTGTCACAGAAGCAGATATACTCCTTCTCATAGTTTCCCCACCATGTTGTGCGTCCTCTTCCGCCTGCTTTTTCACTCGGCAGAAAATAAATTGTAGAAAATAGAATTTCTTCCGCATTCAATTTTACAATTATTTTCAGAAGTTTATCATCAAGTGGAAATACAATATCCTCATCTAAGTCTTCCGGCATCATCAGGTTCAAATATGTCTTTTCTGCATCTGTGAGAACCTCATCCACCATCTCACGGGAATCCAGATCCAGTCTGTAATAATAGAAATCGGCAAATGCCTTATTATTTCCATATTCTTTTTTCAGATTTTTAAAATGCGCCAGTGCACGTTTTTCATCCATTACCATTTTAATATCTTTATAGTTCCGAAAACCCTCTGTAATTTTATCAAAATAAATTGCTCCCTGTTCCTGTAATTCTGCAGTCGTCATCACAAGTCCTCCTACCATTCACTTATACTATTATGGAAACAAACTTTTATATGCATGATCAGCACCAATGCTTCACCATGTCCCTCCAGTTTCTTCTATATATAAAATATAAAGCAATTTTCCACTAAAAACTGCATAACCCAAAAGAAAAAAGAGATGAAATTGCTTCCACCTCTTTATTCTACAATATTTTACTCATTTTATATACTATTTTTCGTAACAAAACTCTGGAAAATATCATTTGTGTTTTTTACAATGATATAAAACACATTCGATATCTTTGTATCAATCATGGAATGCCCACACTTTGTTTTAATTATAAAAATACACTCCGTTGAAACACCTATCATTCATTCGTATTCAAATTCAAGAATGCTCCGGCATTCTTGTTGCGAGGTGCGCGTCATGCAATTGCATGACATACTTCAACTGCGCACCTCTGTAATCCTGCCGGAGGCTATATCAGATGGGGGATTGGCTCCCACCACTGATACTAACTTGTTTCTCACCACCTATAGAGGTGGGAGTCATCTCCCATCTGATATACTTCTCAATAGCATGTGCCACACCACATTCTTCATTCGTGAGGGTAATAACATCCGATATTGCTTTAATTTCCTTCGATGCATTTCCCATAGCAACGCCAAGTCCTGCTGCCATCAGCATTTCTGCATCGTTTCCACTGTCGCCCACTGCCATTGTTTCTTCTATAGAAATGCCAAGTTCTTTTGCAATGAAACGAAGTCCCAACCCCTTGTTGACATTTGCGGCTGTGAACTCAATATTGTGGAAACCACCGTCTACCACGCAGATATCCGGGCAGGCTGTCAACAGATTCCATATCTCGTCACGGTGTAAAAAGGTGCCGTCTGCTGCCGGGATAAAATTCAGTGTCACTTTCTGGATTTTGGCTTTTCCACTTTTTACATAGGAAAGTAAATCCGGTAATTCATGACGTCCTTCCAGGAAATGATTCACAATGTGCTCCGGAAGTCCCAGTCTCCACACATAATCGTACACCGAAACCGGGGTATAGTTATGTCCGTCGATAAACACTGTCATATAAACTTCTCTCTGAAGGATAAATTCAAAAATAGAAAGTAACTTTTCTGCCGGAAGACAATGCTCATCCAGACAGATTCTGTCTGCCGTACGATAAACAGCAGCTCCGTTTGTTGTGATCAGATATGGCATTGCCACTTCTTTTAACTGGTCGTGTGGTACACCGTCATAGTCTCTGCCAGAAGCGACCACTACGGTCACACCAGCTTCCTGTGCCTTTTGAATGGCACGGATATTTTTCTCCGGGATCTGTCCCGCATTGTCAAACAGCGTTCCATCTACGTCCAGTGCCAGAAGTTTGATTTTGTTATTTAATTTCATATACATATGCTCCGTATGGTTTTAATTCGATAGCATCCGCATACTGCTGCGGTGCATCGTCATAATTGGAGATGAGCAATGTTCCCTGTGTGGCTTCCACAAAATCGCCCACCGGATAATCGATGGTTTCTTTTGTAAAGTTACAGATCACCAGTAATGTCTCATCCTCATTTTTTCGTAGTCGTAGATAAGTATATACCTTTTCATTGTCCGCGTCCAGAAGTTTGTATACGCCGTCTGTGATCACCGGCACTTCGTGACGCAATTGCACTAACTTCTTATAATAGAAGAAAACCGATTCCGGATCTTTGACTGCAGCCTCTGCATTGATGGTTTTGTAGTTGTCATTTACGGCAATCCACGGCTCTCCATCCGTAAATCCGGCATTTTTTTCGGTGTTCCACTGCATCGGAGTTCTGGAATTGTCTCTGGGCTTCTGCTTTTTCAAGCTGGATCTTGAAGTATCCGATTGCTGCCGCAAAACCATTGTCTCCCAGACAATGTGCGCCCTCGCGGAGCATTTATCTCAGTCGGAGATTGAACTCCCACTGAGAAATACTTGTTACTACTCACCACTTGCAGAAGTGGGAGTCTCAACTCAGACTGAGATCAAAATATTCTGTAACCAAATCATAACTTTTTACCTCAACCTTTCTCTTGCAGGTCATCTACTACCATAAAACGTTTTCTCTTTCTTGAACAAAAGTTCAAGAAGTATCACCTGAAAACAGGCATTTTTGCAAAATTGGTATCGTTTTGAATTTTGTCAAAACCATACAATTCAGGGTAGTTACCTTTTGGTACTGTTACACAAGAAGAAAACTTTTTTACTTATTTTCACATGCCTTTTGGCTTTCTATTTTTTCATTCTTTTCTAAACAAGTTCCTTTTCATCGTTTCTGCTTTCACTAAATATATTTTTCAATTTTTCCATGATTTTTATTGACATACCACCAATTTCCGCGCTAGAATAAATAGTAACTATAAGCAGTGCCAGTTACATAAAATTCAAAGCGAAAATCTATTTTCACTCTTGTATTTGTTGTAGAATGTTGCACTGCATTTTTCATGTCTTACTATTGGAGGTTATATCAACTATGAAATATGACGTTATTATCATTGGTGCCGGTCCTGGCGGTATTTTTTCTGCTTACGAACTGATCCACCAGAATAAAGATTTAAAGATCGCCGTTTTTGAGGAAGGCTATTCGTTAGATAAACGCCACTGTCCGATCGACGGCAAGAAAGTTCCATCCTGTATCAAATGTCCGACTTGCGCGATCATGAGTGGTTTCGGCGGTGCCGGTGCTTTTTCTGATGGAAAATACAATATCACAAACGACTTTGGCGGTACTTTATTTGAATATATCGGCAAAGAAGAAGCACTGGATCTGATGCGCTATGTGGATGAGATCAACGTGACACACGGCGGTGAAAAGACAAAACTGTACTCTACCGCTGGTACACATTTCAAAAAAATCTGCATGCAGAATAAACTGAAACTTCTGGATGCATCCGTTCGTCACCTTGGAACCGATATCAACTACGTTGTTCTGGAGAACATTTATAATGAACTGAAAACTCAGGTTGATTTCTTCTTCCAGACACCGGTTACAAAAATTGAGTGTTTAGAAGGTGACAATTATCGCGTATATTATGGAGATACTTCTGCCGACTGCAGCAAATGTATCGTTTCCGTTGGTCGTATCGGAAGTAAATGGATGGAAAACATTTGTAAGGAACTGAACATCCCGACAAAATCCAACCGTGTGGATATCGGTGTCCGCGTGGAGCTTCCGGCTGTGATCTTCTCTCATCTGACCGATGAGCTGTATGAGAGCAAAATTGTTTACCGTACAGAAAAATTCGAAGATAACGTGCGTACGTTCTGTATGAACCCACATGGAATCGTTGTAAATGAGAATACAAACGGTATCGTTACTGTAAACGGACACAGTTACGAAGATCCGGCTCAGCAGACAGAGAACACAAACTTTGCACTTCTGGTTGCAAAACATTTCTCTGAGCCGTTCAAAGACAGTAACGGATATGGCGAAAGCATTGCAAGACTGTCCAACATGCTTGGCGGCGGTGTCATCGTACAGCGTTTCGGTGATTTAGTCCGCGGACGTCGTAGTACCGTAAAACGTATCGAAGAAGGTCTGGTTCGTCCTACCCTCTCCGCGACTCCGGGTGACTTAAGTCTGGTACTTCCAAAACGTATCCTGGACGGCATCATGGAAATGATCTATGCTCTGGACAAAATCGCACCGGGTACTGCAAATGATGACACCCTGCTCTACGGCGTAGAAGTAAAATTCTACAACATGGAAGTAGAACTGGATGAGCATCTGGAAAGCTGCCACAAAGGTCTCTACATCATCGGTGACGGCAGCGGCGTGACACATTCCCTGTCCCATGCATCTGCCAGCGGTGTCTATGTAGCAAGACATATCTGTGAAAATATGTAAATCCTATCAAAAATAAATACAAACGGATTTTTTCAGAATATTCCGATTGTACGCAAAAATCTCATCCCACAGGATCAATTTCCTGCAGGATGAGATTTTTTATTACTGCTCCTTTGTATTCGAATGTCTCAATTTATAGATTGTCTCTACCAAAGACTCCATTTTCAACGGTTTAGACAGATGTTCGTTCATTCCTGCCTTTTTGCTCATCTCAATATCATCAAAAAAGGCATTTGCTGTCATTGCAACAATTGGAACCGTCTGTGCATCTGTTCTGTCTAACTCACGGATTCTCCTTGCTGCTTCCAGTCCATCCATAACAGGCATCATGATATCCATCAGGATCAGGTCAACGCTTCCCGGCTCAGAAGAAGCAAAATCATCCAACGCTTCCTTTCCGTTCCATGCTTTACACACCTTTGCTCCCTGTTCTGTCAGCATAAACTCTGCAATTTCCATATTCAACTCATTATCTTCTGCCAATAAAATCCTTGTTCCGGAAAGCAGTTTCTTACTCAGATCCAGTTTTGGCATCTCATCCTGTACTTCGGTCTGATCAATTTCAAACGGAATTTTAACGGTAAATGTAGATCCCACATTTACCGTACTTTCCACAGAAATCGTACCGCCCATTTCTTCGATCAGTTCCTTTACGATTGCCATACCTAGTCCGGTTCCACGGTACTGTGTTCTGGCATCATTTTTTTCCTGTGTAAATGGCTCAAATAACTGTGTCTCCACAAATTCTTTGCTCATGCCCACACCGGTATCTGATATTTATAATGAAAAACCATGCCGCATTTCCTTCGTTAGACAGTTCTTCGGAATAAATGTCAATTCTTCCACCCGGTTTGTTGTATTTTACCGCATTGCTGAACAGATTCAATAAAATCTGACGAAAATGTATCGGGCTGCCAAGCAGACGGGTATGCTCCATCGGTCCACGCACAGACTGGCATACAATGTTCATCTGCTCGATCTGCGTCTCTACCAGCGTGGATACCACATGAAGCACATCATCCAACACAAACGGTACATGCTCCAGTTCAATATAACCTGCCTCCAGTTTGCTCATATCCAGCACATCATTGATCAAAAGCAGCAGATGTTCTGCGGACACATTTATTTTTTCCAGACATTCATCCACTTTTGCCTGATCCTCACGGTTATGACGGATCATCTCCAGCATTCCCATTACACCGTTGATCGGTGTGCGGATATCGTGACTCATCCGGCTTAAGAATGCCGTCTTTGCCTGATTTGCAGCTTCTGCTTCCTCATAAGCCACCCGGAGATCTTCCATTTCCTTTTGCTCCTGCGCATGAAGTTCTGTCACATTTCGCAACAGAACGATTCCATGCACGGCATCCACTTCACTGTCACTTACCACATCGTAAATACGATTTTCTGACATCAACACCGTCTTTTGTATCCAGTAATAGTTATCATCGCTTCCTTTTTCCCGATATTCGATCACGACCTGATTTTCACCATTTTCAAAACGTTTCAGCAGTTTATCGGATGTATCGATCATGCGGTAAGCTGCCCGTGTCTCCTGACTGAGCCGCTCACAATATTTCTGACAGTAGGCATCATATGAACACGGAAGCTCCATACCAAGGTCTGAAAGATCCTCCAGTTTGTTTGATTCTCCCGGTTTAAAAAAGTTCTGTTCCAACACATCTTCTGTCAGATTCACAGAATAAATAATGTCTGCATTTCCAAGCAGCGCATCTACATAATTCTCATCTTCCAGCACCGACTGTTTCATCTGCTCATAATACTGCTGCAGCTGAAACCGTGCATCTGCCATGTCATTGACCGCATTATGCACCTTCTCAAATGCCAGCAGGAAATGATGCAGCGCTCCGGTCTCATCTGCATCCACAAACAGTACAAAAATTCGACCATAGACTGCCTCCGATTTATCCCGGAATTGAATCTGAAATTCTCTGGTCGGACGCTCACTGGTCAGATTTTTTGCCAGTGCTTCCACCCGAAGCTGCTGCAAAATGGTATCCTGATCCTTATATTCTGCCAGTTCCAGTGTCAGCTGTTCCACTGCGCCGGAATAATTTCCCTCGGATGCCAAAATAAAATCCTCACTTTTTCGGATCATACGGTACATATCACGCTTCGCATCACAGTACATACATTCCGAAAACTTATGCCCCGGAAAACGAAGTTTCCGCAATAGCTGACGGTCCATCTGCTTTTCTGCACGGGATTCCTCCAGTTTCATATGATTTTTGTGAATATACATATTGCGGTCTGCCCGGTCAAACAGCATCCGCATGGTGCTTCCTTCCCAATCCGTAGAAAGCGCATAACCAACGGCGTAACTGATCGGCATTTCCGCACGTGTCGCGGAATAAACTGCCACATGTTCTTCAATTCGTTTTAACTGCTCCTGCACTTCCAGATGATCCATGTCATAAAACAGCACAATAAATTCATCGCCGCCATTTCTGCCGACAAAATATTCCTTGGGAACGATCTCATACAAAAGCTGTGCAAAATTGCGGATATAGGCATCTCCTTTTTCGTGTCCCAGACTGTTATTGATGACACGGAGATTATTCAAGTCAAACACACACAATGCCACTTTTTCCGTCACTGGCTCCGCTGCGCTCAAAAGTTCTTCACATTTATTTTTATTTGGGATTCCGGTCGCTTCATCCAGATACACTTTTTTCTGCAATTCCCGGTTCAGGGCGGCATAGCGAAGCGCCCGCACCAGTTCCAGTGCAGTCAGAAAAATCAATGCCAGAATATCAACCGTTACCACTTTTTCCAGAATATCAAGCTGTGATGCTTTCCTCTGAGAATACGCTTCCGCAAGTCCGGTGGCATCATCACAGATCTTGAAAAAAGTCTCACTGTCCTCAATAATATTGGTATTATAATACCCACTCTCCCGGACATGCTGTACTTCCTCTTTCAGCTTCTGAAAATATTCTTTTTGTTCTTCCACCTTTGCCTGATACTTTGCATCTTTTAAGCGTACCAGTCCCAGATCTTCACTTCCGTTTTGCAGACCATCAATGTACGATTCTACCGCTTCCATCATTTTATCTCTTGGATTGCCGGTGATCTCCATCTTGATCCAGCGCTGTGTCCCTCCACGCACCAGTCCCGCATAATTAACCACACGGGCAGTTCCCTGAATCCCGGAAACTAACCGCATCATGATCAGAATAAATATAACAAGCAACACTGTCAGTACACCGATTGCCTTCCGTGTGATACCTGATTCTTTTTTTGCTGGCATTACAATCTATCTCCCAACTCTCTATTCCCAAAGATGTTTCCCAAACACCTTCTCATTCTTATTGTCACGTATCAATCTAATTTTTAATGCTTCTTTTAATTTCTATTTTTAGATGATAGCATACGACCTATCGTTTTTCAAATAAAATACAGATATTTTACGGTTTATTTGCAATACAACGTTTCCTGTGCATTTAAAAAAGCTCTGCCACGTTTTCTTACATGACAGAGCCTCTTTTTATAAATATCAATTACATTTTCCTGATGATTCCTTACATCAATTTTGTTTCTTCTAATTTTTCCGTAAACGCATCGTTCAACTTGATGATCGGTTTTCGAAGAACCAGACCGACGATCAGGGAAATCACTAAGAAGATTACAAGTTTTCCAAGGTCGATCCAATAATTCATTCCATACATACCGCCCACCGTCTCACGGAGTGCCGCCATACTGTGGGTAAACGGAAGCAGCGGATAAACCGCCTGGAAAAATTTCGGTGCAACCTCAATCGGGAAAGTACCACCGGTTCCCGCAACCTGTACAACCAGCAAAATAACGCTGACCGCTTTTCCGATATCGCCCAGAGATACTGTCAGGGTGTAGATAATGTTGACAAATACGATGCTGGAAAACCAGCAGGCAAGCAGGAACAAAAATGGATGCTCACACTGAATGCCAAGATATAATAGGTCTCCCAATGCGATCAGTGTACTCTGGAACAGACCTACGATCAAAAATGTGATAAAACGACCGAAGTAAACCTGATACAGTTTTACATTTTCCAAACCTTCCGTGCATTTCTCCGACACATTGACTTTCAACATTGCAACCAGCACAATACCGCCGATCCAGATGGAAAGAACGGAATAGAACGGCGCCATGGAGGAACCATAGTTCGCAATCTCATACACCTTGTGTGTTTTGAGTGAAACCGGGGCTGCCAGGAAGGAACTGATGGAACTACGATCTCCGGAAATAATAGATTCCAGTTCTGAGAAATCTCCACTCTGCTCCATCTCATCCAATTTCGCCGTCGTATCGGAAATCTTGTCTGCTGCATCGTTTAGCAGTTTTCCGGAATCTGCCAGTACACTCTGAATCTGTGTCAGATCCGAATCCGCCGCATCGGTCAGAGAATAAATGCCGTCGGTGCTTTTTTCCAACTGGGACAACAAGCTGGAAATCTTGGTTTTTGAACTGTCAAGTGCATCCGTCAGCTTATTTAAGGAAGTCTCCATGGACGACTGATACTCATTTGTTGCATCTGCGATCTGTGTTCCATTCGTTGCAAAAAGATCCTGCAATTCTTTCTTCGCCGTCGCAATATCTGTCGTCGTATCACGCAAAGACTGTGCTGTATTTTGCAGTTTATCATGCAGTTCCTGCTGCGCTTTAATCGAAGTATCCATACGGGATACCACCGCATCTACCGCTGAAGCAAGTTCCGAATGGCTGTCTGAGATTGATGCCACCGCATCACGGACAGACTGATAAGAATCAATGATCTTCTGTACTTTTGCTGCCAGTGTGTCTAATGTGGATGCAACCGTTTCTGTATCCTGACTCTGGGTCTCAAAGGCTTTTGTGATTGTCTGATTCATCTCATCATATACAGACTGTGTCGCATTTAAAGCCGTTTCTACGTTGTCAGTCGCCGCATCCAGTGCACTGTCAATATCTGAAAAGCTATCCTTACTCTTCTGAAAGGTTTGCTTGCTCTCCTGAGACTGTGTCTGTGCACTCTGCATAAACTCAGTGGTTGAATTCAGCAGATTCTGTGCCGATACTGTCATGTCAGAAAAACTCTGTAACAGACCGGCAGATGCACTCAAATCTCCGGAGATCCGATTCAGATTTGTATTCAGATTACTTACGATTGTCTCTGCACCGCTTGCCTCTGTCATATTCGAAACCGCCTGCAATACAGTCAGTGTAGTATCCGAAATTGTCTCAATAAAGACCTGATTTACCTGACGCTGCACCGCACTGGCTCCTTTATCGGTAACCTTCGGTGCGATCGCATTTTCCTTTGCATTGGAATAATAAGTAATCTCTGGTTTTTCTACATTTTCAGAAAAAACGCTCATCATTTTATTACTGAAATCCTTCGGGATTACAATCGCTGCGTAATATTTTCCGGATTTTACACCGGCAGTTGCCTTATCTTTTGTGGTAAATACCCATTCCATCTGCGTATTTTCCCGCAAAGCAGACAACACCTGATCACCGATATTAATTTCCAGTGGAATCAGGCTTCCCTCATATCCCTCATCCACACTGGCAACTGCGACTTTCAGATTGCCGGTATTGGAATACGGATCCCAGCTTGCCGCAATATTAAACCACGCATACAGACACGGAACCACGCTGATACCAACGATAACCACAAGGGCAATGACATTTTTGCGGATTCGCATCATATCTCTTTGAAAAATTTTCCAGATGTTTTTCATTTGTCATTCCCCCCCTTTATCATATCCATCAGTTCTTTCTCTGTCAGGCCGCTCATTTCAAGTTGCCGCTCGATCCTGTCATGAACATACTCCACACAGATCAGATATACCACCAGTGCGATCAATGATAAGATCCACAAAATCAGAAATACAAATTTTGCCTGCAGACTGAATGATAAGATTAAAAATACCAGCGGAATGATGATAATTCCGGCAAATCCCATCTTGATCATCTTCGGATAACGCTGTTCGAACTGTCCGGATTTTTCAATGAATTTCTTCTTGGTCTCCTCATTCTGCATTAATGTTTTCAACATCAGCTGTGCCTGCGGAAGCTGTTTTTCGCTGGTGGCAGTCTCGCCTACCATCATTTCTGTTTCTTCCAGTCTGCGGTCAAACAAATGGTTCAGGTTCATCAGCAATGGGCGAAGCACCAGACCGATAAACAGTGCCAGTGCAACAAACACCCACAGAACCGTCAGATTTTTCACATAAGTATGGTCATAATATCCCGCAATACATTCTCTCATTGCCCGAATCGAATAAGTAAACGGCAGGAACGGATTGAGTTTCTGGAAAAATCCCGGCATCATCTCAATCGGATAGGTTCCGGAAGATCCCGGTATCTGTAAAATGATGAAAAATACACCCAGTGCTTTTCCAATATGCTTGAAGGTCAGTGCCAGTGCATAAATGATATTGACATACACAAAAGAGCAAAATACACCCGTGCAGACAAATACGACCGGATGGACGCACTGTACTTTCAACAAGATCAGGTCACCCAGACACACAATAAATCCCTGGATCAGTCCCAGTACGACAAACAGCAGCCATCTGCCAAAATATGCGCTGGTGGAAGAAAAATCGGACACCTCTTCATCTTTGTCTACTTCCTGCTTCAAAATAGAAACCAGGATCAGACCACCAACCCACAATGCCAGATTGGTGTAAAACGGTGTCATGCCGGAACCATAATTTTTCACATCATACAGTACTTCTGAGGTGATGGAAACCGGTGAGGACATAAAGTCCGAAATAGCTTCTGCATCAATGCCTTCCAGAGACAAAATCTGCTGATATGCTTCAGAACTCTGTAATGCCTGCACATCGGTTGCTGTAGATGCAAGCTGCGCGTCGACTTTTTCCAGTGCTTCTCCCGTCTTGGTCAGAGCATTCACACTGTCATCCAGACTGGTCTGCAGTTGCTGCAGCATTGCCTTTAACTGATCCACCGTTGGTGTAATTCCGGATAAAATTGCAGAAAAATTACCACTGACGGAAGCCACCGCATCCAATGAATCATCTACGTTCGGAAGGGTGTCCTGACTCAGAGAGTTTTTATAATCACGCAGGGAATTTTTGTTGTTTTCTGCGATCTGTTCCAGACTGGTACGTGTTGTCTGAGCATTTTTTATGCTGTCTGCAATTGCTGAATTTCCGCTGTTTAAGGAATCCAAAAGCTGTGAAAATTCCTGATTCTGCTGCTGCAGTTTTGTGATTTGCTCTCCAATCGTTGCAGAAATCTGAGAATCTCCACCGATGCTGTCATGCAGTTTGGAAAGTTCATCCAGAATCTGTTTGTTTTTCTGATTTAATTCGTTTACAGAATCAATACTTCCAGACACAGAGGTTGCAATCTGTTCTGCCTGTGTCTCTAATTTTCCAAATTTTACTGCCGCATTGATATAGGCATCGTTTACAAAACTTTCTCCATCCGATAAACTGTTTGAAATCTGTGTAGCAAAGGAGCTGGTTGACAGTCGGCTCTCCTTTAACAGATCGGTGCTGGTATTCAATGTGTCAGAGACAGATTTTACAGAATCTTTTACCTGATCCAGTGTCTTTACCGTATCGTTGATCAGACTGTCAGACTGCTTTACGGTGTCCTGAAAATCTGTCAAAACGCCCTGATAACCGGACAGGTTCTCACGCACGTCCTGAATCGTCTGTAACAGTTCCGAATTGGTTTGATCCACATCTACCGTCAGATTTCCTGCGGAAGAACTGATTACTTCCGAAATTGCCTCCGATGCAACAGAAGAAAAAGTATCATTGATCTGCTGCTGTAAAGTCGTTGCTCCGGTATCTGTGATCTTCGGTGCAATGGCATTCTTCTTTTCATTAATATAATAGTCTAATTCCGGTTTTTTAATATCTCCGGACAAAATACTGAGCAATGAATCACTGAAATCCTCCGGAATAACGATCGCTGCATAATATTCTCCGGATTTTACGCCTTCTTTCGCTTCATCTTCATCGACAAAGGTCCATCCAAGCTGCTTATTTTCTTTCAGATTCTCAATGATCGTCTCACCGGCATCCAGTGTCATCTGTGCGATGCTGGCTCCTTCATCACAGTTTGCCACCGCAACTTTAATGCCTTTCGTATTTCCATAAGGATCCATATTGGCATCGATATTGAACCATGCGTACAGGGACGGAAGCAGACACACACCGCCAATTACAAGTATCGCTGCACGGTTCCGAAGCAGACGCTTCAGATCTCTTTTAAAAATTTTCAGTACATTTTTCATACTTCTATGCATTCTCCTGTTTTTCTCCATTTAATAGGAAGCTGTTTTCTTTGTTATGTTTAAGCTGTAACAAACATTATACGAAAGCAGATTTTAACAGTCAACCATACAATTTCCGACTTTCGTCTAAAAAACGACGTTTTTTCAAAATCGTAGGATTTTTGCTTCGGGTAATTGTGTGGTTTAAATATAAGTTATGAAAAGGGACTCTGCTAACCCTTACTTTATGTCGCTGTGGCTATACGATAGGTTTACGAAAGCGGACTCAGACAAATTTTTTCTGTCAGCTAACAATCGCTCGCCAGAAAAAATTTGCTCTGAGCCCGCTATTTACACATATATTGGAAAATCAGCTTTATTTTTTCTTGGAAAGCGATTATTAGCTGACAAGAAAAAATAAAGCTGATTTTCCATTCACAGTCTACCGTTCTATCACAAAAGAGTTCTAAAACGCCTCATTCCAGCCAAGTTCAAGCTGCGGCGCATCTACTTTTTGATCGCGCATCATTCCGGCAATGGTTCTCCAATAATGATCCTTAATGGCTTTGCAGATTGCCTCACAATCCCCGGACACACAAGCGTCAAAGATGACCTTATGTGACGCATACTGGCGTTTTGCAACGGCTTCTTTATCCTGCACCAGATCATATCCGGCAAACAGATTTCCGTAATACTGTTCTTTCCAGGCTTTCTGAACCCGTGGCATTCCACACATTTTGACCAGTTCTTCGTGAAATTCATTATCACATTCAAATACCTGGTCAAACTCCTCTGCAGTCAGATTTTTCATTCGATCCAGAATCTCTTCCAGGCGCTGCATAGTGTCCTCCGGGATTTTTCCCTGCAGAAACCGCACACTGATAACCTCATAATTGGTTCTCAGCAGATATACCTCATAGGAATCCTGAAAAGAAAGTTCTTTCACGGAACAACCTACGTTTCTTGTATACACAATAATCCCTTCATTTTCCAGTTGTCGGAGTGCCTCACGGATCGGTCCCCGGCTTGTATGAAATTCTTTCGCCAGCTCCAATTCCACGATACGCTGTCCGGATTTGATCTCATGGTTAAAAATTTTGCTGCGGATGGCATCCACAATGCTCTCTCTTAACGTCTGATACAATAATGCACCCATAAAATTTCCTACTCTTTCTTACAATCTCTATCTGTATTTCTCTCACAGTTTCTATGAAGCTTATTTTACACTTGCATTTGCTAATACTTTACTATGATAACACGATAATATAAAGTTTTTTGCACATGATAGTACCGAAAAATCATCTACATATGGTATTTTTCTATTATTTTGCAAACTGCAGCACAATATTTTTTATAATTGCAGCAGCTTTATCCATACCTTCTGCCGTGATATGCTCATAGGCACCATGAAATCCGTAACCGCCGGTTCCAAGGTTCGGGCACGGAAGTCCCACAAAACTTAAACGTGCACCGTCTGTGCCTCCGCGGATCGGGGCAATATCTGGTGTAACGTCCGCATCTTTGCATGCCTGAACTGCAAAATCAATAAGCTGCATACATGGTTCAATTTTCTCACGCATATTGCGATAAGAATCTTTCAGATTCAGCTCGACAGTTCCCTCACCGTATTTTTTATTTAAGGAAGCTGTGATTTCCTGCATCAGTGCTTTGCGCGCTTCATATTTTTCTGCATCAAATTCACGGATCAGATATCCCATTGTGGTTTCTTCCACGCTTCCGTTCAGCTCCATCAGATGGAAAAATCCTTCATAGCCTTCGGTGTGTTCCGGTACTTCCTGCTCCGGCAGCATGCTCTGTAATTCCATTGCGATTTTCATGGAATTGACCATAATGTCTTTTGCCTCACCCGGATGTACGTTCACACCATGGATCGCAAATTCAGCGGAAGCTGCATTAAAGTTTTCAAACTGGATCTCGCCTTCCGCACCACCGTCTACCGTATAAGCATACGGTGCGCCAAAACGTTCCAGATCCATATGGCAGGCTCCACTTCCAACTTCCTCATCGGTAGTAAAGCTGATACATACTTTTCCGTGAGGGATATCGCCTTTTAATAATTCTTCAGCAACAGTCAGAATTTCAGCAATACCAGCTTTGTCATCGGCACCAAGTAAAGTGGTTCCATCTGTAGTGATCAGAGTTCTGCCTGCCATCTGCTGTAATGCAGGGAAATCAGAAACAGTCAATGTTCTACCAGAAGTTCCAAGAACCACATCTTTTCCATCATAATTTTCAATGATCTGCGGTTTTACATTTTCTCCGCTGTAATCCGGTGCGGTATCCATATGTGCGATAAAACCGATTGCTGTACGGTTCTCATATCCCGGAGTTGCCGGAATATGACCATACACATATCCATATTCGTCCATCATAGCATCTTCGATGCCCATGTTTTTCATTTCTTCCACCAGCAGTTTTGCCAGATCAAACTGACGTGCAGTGGTCGGAGAAGTGGTACTTTCCTCGTCACTGGTTGTCCAGACTTTTACATAATTTAATAATCTTTCATACGCTCGCATAGTGAATCCTCCTAAACCAATTACTCCTATGTATTTATATATAAAGTAATTTTACTGTCTGTTAATAAAATCTCATTGAAAAAGACATGCTCTCTTTGTTCATATCCTTTTCATTAAAATCTTATTACATACATCTTGTACTGAAATATAAAGTCATTCTATATAGTAAATTATATCAGATGGGAGATGACTCCCACCTCTATAGGTGGTGAGAAACAAGCTAG
>OGYU01001656.1_pt1 | contig 15473 bp, 16 predicted proteins | sample 1576581 | NCBI WGS metagenome assembly OGYU01 (sample SAMEA3541547, study PRJEB24748) | human gut metagenome | biome: human gut; feature: human-associated habitat; material: faeces | place: China | collected 2012 | reverse complement strand
AGGCAATCACTTCTGTATGGTATGGGCGAACAGCATCTGGAGATTGTGGCAAGTATGCAACAACCGACATTTACAGAGGCAAGCACACGAGTTAATATAACTTCCGGTGAAACGCTAAGCGCATTGTTCGGAAAAATAAAGAAATTCTTTGCCGATTTAAAAACGGTAGCATTTACAGGGTCATACACTGACCTGTCCAACAAGCCTACATCAATGCGAAATCCGAATTCATTGACACTGACAATGAATGGATCGGCTACAAGTTATAACGGTTCGGCAACAGCAAGCAAGTCGTGGTATGCACCGACAAGTGCGGGAACGGCGGGATATAGCTTGATTAGTAATGGTAGTGGTGCTCCTGTATGGCAACAACCACCTTATGCAGTATGTACTACAAGTGGAAGTACAGTAGCAAAAACAGTTTCCATAACGAATTTTAAACTTGTTACAGGTGTGCGTGTGTTTATCAAATTTACATATGCACACGACTCAACAACAAAAGCCACTCTAAATGTAAATAATACAGGTGCTAAAAGTATCAGATACAAGGGGTACGGTGTTTTTAAGGGTTATAATGGTGGTGGTAGCAACTCCACAGACAAACAATACCCAAATACTTGGGAAGCAGGTGAAATTGTTGAATTTATATATGACGGTACAGAATGGGTAAGTACCCTCGAAAAAAGAAAAATCGACCACAGCAATATAGTAGTAGGTACAATTAATGTTGACGGTTACAGAATACCTCCTTCAATAAGTGATGTTGATTTTATGTGCGGAATTGATGGAAAGTCCGATGTTGAGGTAATACAAGAGGCCATAAATGCTTCGAGAAATGGTTCGAGGATAATTTTAAAAAGAGGTAAATATTCAATAGACGCTCCCATTTATATGTACGGAGGTAATCACGCTGATAAGCTGTCTGGCGAGCAAGCAACTGATGTACCTAAATTAAATTTTAGTAATAATGGTATCATAACTTCACGGAGCAGTTCTTCTGACTCAAAAGTGTCCTATCCATTATATTTTGAGAATATTTCAATGGAGCTAACGCCACAATTATGTATTGAGGCGACTAATATATATTTCGATAATACGTATTCAAGATTAGATGTTACCACAGCACAGAATTTGGGAAGTACACCTATTAAGTCATCTGGTTTGTTTAAAGTGGAAAATGGAAGTAGTATTGACTTATGGATTAGAAGTAGCTCAAGTTATATATGCTATTGTGGTATTGATTGTACTAAAATAGAAATAGATGACAGCTCCGTAACATTGCAGAATGAGTGCTCGTCAACGCAAAGTTCAGGTGGCGATGATTTAAACTTTATTTATAACACTAACGCAACAGGATATATACGAAATAGTAAACTAACAGGACAAGGTAATGGTAGAACAAATTTTACAAACGGGCAAGTGACTATTGATGAGTGCGATATTACTCTGAAAAATAGAAATCATTCATTATGTCACTACACTACGAATACAGAGCGAAAGTTATGTTCATTAAGAGATTGCACTATCAATTATACGGCAAGTACATATTTAACTTTTGGTAAAATTGAAGGTTGTTTTTTCATAAATAAGGTTACTACTGATAGTTCGTCCGAGAATAACAAGCTTCAAATACTTTGCCCAACTCAAATGATAGGAAATACTTTTATTGGACGTTCTGAAATGAATTTTAATTCAAATAAAGTACAGTTTATAGGCAATGCAATGCAGTATTCACAATCCTATACATCATTTCCGACAGGGAGTGTTAATACAGGAACGATGATTACGGGATAAGGAGGACATAATGGATATAATTGATAATTTTTCGATAATAAATAATCAAATATGTTTAAATAGCTATAAATTAGTTATACGTCACTACAAAGATATTGACAAAAAAGAGTTTGTAGATAAAGACTATTATGTAAATGATGATAGGTTAATTGAGTTAGAAACTCAAATTATACCAAAACATCAACTTTTGGAACTTATATCAAAGGTAAAGCTTGATAATGAACAGTATTCCTATATGAACGGTCTTGAAGTAAAAACGCAAGATTTTAACAAAGAAATTAATGAAATTGCTTCATACGGCAGTAAAGAGGCTTATGAGGCATCTTTGCCACAAGCACAGGATGAATTTAATCTTGATATGGACTACAGAATGTCTAAGATGGAATTAGGATTATAAATAGGAGGAAGTAGCAATGACATATGGATATTGTAAAAAAATAATTGCAAGCGGTAGATATGATAAGAATTCGATGAAGGATAAACTTGACGTGTTTCTTCTCGCAGAACGTATTACCGATGATGAATACAAAGAATTAATGCAAATGATGGAGGGTTAATTTATGGATAAGATTTTTAATTGGACAAGTACGATTATAGGAATTGTGGGCGGATTTTTCGCCGCAATCTTCGGTCAATGGGACAGTATTTTATGGGCGCTGTTAGTGATAATGGTGCTTGACTATTTGACAGGTGTTATTAAAGCAATTTATACAAAAACAATTTCGAGTGAGATTGGGTTTAAAGGATTACTCAAAAAGATTACTATATTAATTATAGTAGCGTTATCAAACGTCCTGCAACAGATTACAGGTGATAACGTTGCAATTCGTGAGATTGTGATTATGTTTTACATAGCGAATGAGGGTATAAGCGTATTGGAGAATGTGGCGGTAATTTACCCGAGAATGCCACAAAAGTTGAAAGATATATTGCTACAACTACGCGGAGAAGATGATACGGAGGAATGATGCAATGGATATTCAAATCAGACAGGGTCCGCAGTGCCACACGTCTAATTGCTACACATACAGGAATGACGATATTAAATATATCGTCATTCATTTTACGTCAAACAACGGCGATACGGCATTGAACAACTGCAATTATTTCAGCGGTGAAAATCGTGGTACGTCTGCACATTATTTTATCGGTGACGACGGTATATATCAATCTGTACCCGATAAATGGGCGGCGTGGGCTGTCGGTGGTACAAAAAATTACAAACACCCGTATTGTAGGAATATGAACAGTATTTCGATTGAAATGTGTAGCCGCATTGGTGCAGACGGTAAATATTATATTGATGATGACGTGGTGGAACAGACAATTAAATTAACACGATATTTAATGAATAAATACGGTGTGCCGGCACAAAATGTACTGCGTCATTATGATGTGTGGGACAAACAGTGTCCTGAGCCGTTTGTGCGTAAACCGGAATTGTGGACGAATTTCAAAAGCAGATTAACAGAAAGTGAGAATTTAACTATGGAACAGTATAATGAATTAAAATCATTAATTGAAAAACAGTCGGCGGAAATTGCAGATTTAAAAAACATCAATAAACAGTTGGTGAATGTAGTTCAAACTACAATGATTTACGATTTCAATGATGACAATATGCCGTCGTGGGCAAGAACGGCAGTACAAGCCGCGCAAGATTACGGCGCATTGGTCGGTGACGAGCAAGGGAGATTGGGACTATCTTATAAGGACCTACGAACAATTTGCAGGGAGTACAGATGTGGTATGTATAATAAGTAATTTTGAGGGTGGTGTAATGCCACCCTTATTTTTTTACAATTGATACTGGCATTGACATAATGCGCAAAATATGATATACTCAAAACAAATTGGAATTTTTAAGGAAGATGATTATGTATAGGCGTTGTGAAATTCAGATATATGCCGATGAAAGTTGTCATTTGAAGAATGACAATAAAGAGTATATGATATTAGGAGCTATTAAAGGTACTGAAACAGAAGTATTAAATATATCACAAAAAATAGAACAATTAAAGCAAAAATCTGGGATAAGCGCCCAAGGAGAAATAAAATGGAATAAAATTAGTCCGGGAAATGTAGATTTATATAGAGAATGTATAGATATTTTTATGGAATCTCAATTGAGTTTTAGATATGTAGCCGCAAATAAAAGTGTATTAGATCATAATAGATTTCATCAAACACACTCTGAATGGTATTACAAGATGTATTATGAATTGTTGAATAAGATGGTTGGATACAATGATTGTTACAATATTTTTTTTGATCCAAAGGATAGCGGTGTTAAAAAGGATACAGTAAAACTAAAAGAAATATTGGGAAGAAGATATAATGTGAATGTTTCGCCGATAGATTCTAATTCGCATCAAATGATGCAATTAGTTGATATATTGATTGGCTGTATTAAGTATGAATTTAATGGCGGAAATACAAGCTATGCAAAAAGAGATATATATGAACATTTGAAAAAGAATGTTTCTATAAATTTACACATAACATCACGCTTATTAGAAAAAAAAGTAAATGCATTTGTTTGGAATGGAGATAAAAGATAGATTATATGTTAAATATATACATACCACCAAAAGATAAATTTGATATAGAAAGTATTATAAAGCGGCAGTATAAAGAAGTCAACGAAAAATTTTTTCAGCGGAGACCCGAGATGACTATAGAAGGTAAACCTATAATTATTCAATTTGGCGAAAAAAAATTATTAGAATCAATGGATGATATACCAGACAATTATTTTTATGAACTTTTTTTTCATCTATGTACGAATGAACAATACAGAGATTTTGAAATTAATTGTTCTAATGTTGCTGTATATAAGTTATGTGCAGGGGGTAATAGAGATTGCAATAAGGTACCATATACTATATTTATAAAAAATAAAAAACGTTATTTGTGTATGTATAGATTGTGTAGAGTTCATTGGATAAGTAAAATAATTGATGAATATAATAATGGAAGTGATTTTACTTACTTTTATGAGTCAAGTTCGAATTCATATCTCATGTATTATAGGAATACAAGACGTAATTCTATTTTGTATTTAATTGTATTTACGAGGGATAGAGATAAGTATATTTTTAAAACTGCATATCCAGTAACAAGTTCAAAAGATAGAAAAAGGTTCATGGGTTATATTAAAAATGTAAAACAAAATAAAAAAACAGACTCTCTATCGAGAATCTGTTAGCTCTTTCTACAACACGGTAGATGAACACGGAGTGTAAACACTCAAAGTAAATATATCATTTACTATAATTATTATATGTATTTAGTATCATAATGTCAATCGGATTTTATAAAATAAAAAAAAAGTTTGCAAATTGTAAAGATGAAATGGAGTCTATAAATGCTTGGTGACATGATAAAAAAATTAAGATTAGAAAAGGGTATAACGCAAGATGAACTTGCTAAAAAATTAAATTTATCAGCTAGTACAATATCATTATACGAAAATAATATGAGAGATCCTGATATTAGAACATTGATTGATTTATCAAAAGTATTTGATGTGACTACGGATTATTTATTAGAATTATCAAAGGAGAAACATGGCAATATTGAGGAAATAACGAGAGTAACAGATATTTATAAATATCTTGAAAAATTAGAGAATAATATAAAAACGATTGAAAAAATAATTGCAAAATCAAACAGTAAAGAGAAATAGGTACTTTGATCTGACTATATTCTTGACTATCACACTATTAATTCTTATGGTTTTTCGTGGGGAGTTTTGCTTTGCAAAAAAATACAGAAAACCGCATAAATCTTAGACATATCACATATTGTAAATAATATGCGATATGTCTGAAATCTTGACAGTGAATAAAATTGCTCATAAAATTTTTTGCATTTTGTCAATAGACAGGAGGATGATTTATGATATAATTATTTTATAATAATTATATGGAAGTGATTTTATGGCTACTATTGAAGAAAGTAGAGTGTTTGAATATTGCGAACAATTATTTATGAAATTAAAAGAGCAGGACGGTGGGTATTATCCTAGCAAGCATGATGAACTTGTCATATCAGAAACTGCAAAAAAATTTTCGTTGTCACCATTGGAAGTTGACCGTATTTATGATGAATATACAAAACAGTCAGCAGACATAGAGATTAAAAAAATAAATAAGCTTCCATTGCCATTGAGAAAAAAAGTTATGTTACAATATGGAGCAGATATTATAAAAGAAAACAAAGATTTGCCATTTTACATATCTGAAGGCGCTCCAAGTAAACCATTGCCTCGACACGGAGATATTCTGTATGACGATTTATCTGACTTAACTGAACAAATCGCTAAAGCTGGCTGGACCATTCCATTAAGCATAGATATAAAAAGATTTGATGAATTAAAAAGTATAGCAAATGATAAGAAAAAATTAGATGATTTTTTTATCAAATACTACAATGGAAAAGAGTTCAAATTAATATGTCGTAAGATTTCAAAGGCGATTGAATCATATAATTGTGGACGAAAAAATGTGTTTTTAGAATGTGTAGATGCTTATGAAAACCATTTATATTCAGCTTGTGCTACTACCTTGGTGGCTACCTTAGATGGTTTCATTTCAACTTTTGGTGATAATCCTAAAAATGTTAAAATGATGAGAATATGTAATTTTAATGCAAAAAAAGAAAGAGATTCAAAAAAAGATATTAAAAGTTTATGTTGGCTATCTATGTACGAGTATGTTAAAATGGTATTTGCTCCTAGTGATTTTGATAAAGATGAACCAGAAACTATAAACAGACATTGGTTGGAGCATGGACGTACTCAAAAGGTTAATACCCAAATAGATTGCCTTAAATTATTTAATGCTTTTTCAACATTAACTATTATAAAACAAAGTGAATAATGAAACCATACAATTTCAAAAACAGCACTCATTAATTTGAGTGCTGTTTTTGCGTTTAAAGGAAGAAGTGACGGAGCTAATAGAAAGGCTGAACCAGTACGGATTGTCACGCTGTCATTTGCAAGATGTGATTGAAGATTTTATAGTGCATTAATATAGTGATTTTTGTACACGTTTTTTACACGTTTACACGAAAAATGTACAAATTTTATGTGAATGACGAAATAAGTCAAAAGTGGCGAGAATGGCTTAAACAGTAGTGTTTTGAATAATTTTAGAGGGTGATAAAATAAGGGTAAAATAGTAAAAATAAATCCTGTTATCCGCACCACATCAGAGTAAGCGTTATAATCGCTTACTCTGTTTTTTTTTGTAAAAAAGCAGAGTGCGCTTATACAGCCACTCTTTCTTAGTAGCAAAAGGTCATGTTCACGTCGGCTTCTTATTTGCAAGAACATTCGTAACGACTTTGGTTCAATGCTAACCTTTTTCAAGAATGTTTTCGGCACGTTTGAAAACATTATATGAAAAGTATATGATTTGCGTGTGTTTTGTAACGAGAAACTTGACAGAAAAATTGAGAACGGATATTGCTATTATCATTAGTATCGCGGCATTGGTAAATGTGTGTAAAAAATAATTCACGAAAAACAAGAAAGTATGCAGTTCAAAAAAGTATGAGGAAGTGTCTGTCAAAACCCTAACTTCACTTTTACAATTTAGCCCAAGCACGCGAATATAATAAAAGAAACGGAGTACAAATCTGTACTCCGTTTAGTCTGTATCACTAAGGGACAAAGCTGTTTTAATCAAGCGATATATCTTTTCCTTTTCAACATCTGTGCGGTTTGAAAGCATAACAGTAATACGGTTTAAAAATACATCATCATTGCTTGCGGGTTTGTGGTTTGATAAAAATTCCGAAAGCGAAATGTTGAATACCGTACATAGCTTTTCAACCGTCAGAATTGTAGGATTTTTTCGTTCCTTTCTATTTGACCTAAATAGGCAGGAGTGATATTAGCGGCTAAAGCAGTTTGTTCCTGTGACAGACGTGCGGCTTTGCGTAAATTGCGCAGCCTTAGTCCAATATTATAGCTCATAGCATTCACCAATTTGTATTTTATAGTATAGAATTTTTCTTTTCAAACTGTTATAGTATATATTTTTTTAAAATAACTATTGTTTATATATTGTGTAAAATTTATAGAAATAAAAGTAAGCTGAGCGCTATTATTGCCATACCGAGTATGACGCCTATAATAGTGACTTTGCTTTTTTCATATTCACGTGCCATCGGTAAAAGTTCTTCTATTGAAATAAATACCATAATTCCGGCAATTATTCCGAATAAAATACCGAATACGACATCGTTGAAAAACGGACGTAAAATTAAATAACCGATTATAGCACCTAAAGGTTCCGTAATACCCGAAAAAAACGATACTATAAATGCTCTTTTTCTGCTGCCTGTTGAGTAGTATATCGGTACAGACGTAGCAATTCCTTCCGGAATATTATGGATTGCTATGGCGACAGCTATGGCAAGCCCGAGATGAGGGTCTTTTAGGGCGGAGGTGAAAGTTGCTAGGCCTTCGGGGAAGTTATGTATGCCGATTGCGAGGGCGGTCATAAAGCCCATACGTTTTAGGGAAATCGAGCGGGTTTCGTTTTCGGTCAGATTACCTATATCACCATCTGTTGACGGCACAAAGTAGTCTATAAGTCCGATAAGAAGTATTCCGACAAAGAATGATACTACCGCAATATAATATCCCACAGTGTCATTTGTAGCTGATGCGATATATGTGCGTGACTTCTGAAAAATTTCAATCATTGAAACGTATATCATTACTCCGGCTGAAAATCCGAGCGAGCCGGCGAGAAATTTTGTATTTGTGGTTTTTGCAAATAATGCTATTATACTGCCGATTCCGGTTGCAAGTCCTGCCATAACCGTCAGCGACAGCGCGAACAGTACATTTGTTTCCACTAAAATCATCTCCTTAAAAGTTCTTATGGTATAATACGTTGCACGAAATTTTTTTGTTACTTAAATTAATTGTTGCCAATTTCAAAAAAAGGGTATATAATTAGTTGAAAATACTTATATAGAATAGATAAGGAAATGATTTATGTTAGAGATTACTTCTTCATCAAACAATAAATGCAAATATGTAAAATCACTGTCGCAGAAAAAATCAAGGCAGAAATACGGTGAGTATACAATAGAAGGAATAAAATCGGTATCGGACGCATTAAATTCCGAAAGGGAGATAACCGCATTATATGTATCGGACAGTTTTTTTGAAAACGAAAAATTCAAATATCCGAAAGATATTTCATTATATAAGGTACAAGACGACGTATTTATGAAAATGTGCGATACAAAAGCACCGCAGGGCATACTTGCGGTTGTGAAAATTGAAGATGAAACCTATTTTACACCCGACACGGAAAAATCGTACATATATTGCGACTGTATAAATGACCCGGGTAATCTCGGAACGATAATCAGAACGGCTGATGCGGCAGGATTTGACGGAGTGTTGTTGTCGGATGGGTGCGTTGATTTGTACAGTCCGAAAACGGTGCGTTCAAGTATGGGTTCGTTTTTCAATATGAGAGTTGTGACAGGTGTGTCATATGAAAAACTCAGCGAATACAAAAACAGCGGTTTTCAGCTTATCGGCGGTGCACTTGGTGACAATACAATAGATTACCGCAGTGCGAATATGAAAAAACCTACTATTATAATAGTAGGAAACGAGGCAAACGGAATATCGGAAGATGTTCAGAAAATGTGTCAATGCGTTAAAATTCCGATTTTGGGAAAAGCCGAATCGCTAAATGCGGGAGTTGCGGCGGCAATATTAATGTACGAACTTGTTCGCCAAAGGTCTTGACAATTTTTGAGATTTGTAGTAATGTAACAGATGTATTTTAGGTGGTGGATTGATGGAACATATACTTTATTGGTTATGGCTTACAACTAAATACGGTGTTACGCCATCAAAAATTAAAGTACTTTTAGAGTATTTTAAAACTGTTGAAGAAATATATTTTTCAAAAAACTTCAATAATATATACGGTTTGAGTGATAAAATAAAATCAAGTCTTGCAGACAAGGATTTATCCAAAGCAGAAAAAATACTTGAACAAACCGCAAAATTAAATCAGAAAATATTGGTTTACGACAGTGAAAGCTATCCGCAAATATTAAAGAATATATCAAGTCCGCCGTATGTCTTATATGTACAGGGCAAGGTGTTGGAGCTTGATAAGGTGCTTACAATAGGCGTTGTGGGTACACGAAATTCGTCGGAATACGGACGTGTTGTGACGGACAGGATATGTCGCGAATTGGCACAATACGGTGCGGTGACTGTCGGCGGACTGGCAAGAGGTATTGATACGGTCGGTGCGTGGGCAACGCTTGATGTCGGCGGAGTGGCAGTCGGCGTTGTCGGCAGCGGACTTGATATAGTGTATCCGTCGGAAAATGTTGAACTTGTCAAAGCAATTACCGAAAAAGGTTGTATACTATCAGAATACGCACCCGGTACACCGCCTGTAAGAAATCATTTTCCTGCAAGGAACAGAATTATAGCGGGACTGTCACGCGGAATACTCGTAACGGAAGCACCGGAAAAGAGCGGCGCACTTATAACAGCAAAATATGCGCTTGAAAATGACAGAGATGTATTTGCGGTACCGAGAAATATTACAGATACAAATTCCTTGGGAACGAACAAAATCATTCAACAGGGTGCAAAACTGATAAACGGCGCAGCGGATATAATAAGCGAATATCCGTATGCCGAAAAAGTTATACCTAAAAAGGTAAAAAGTGAGCCGATACAAAAAACTGTTGATGACAGTAAATACAGCAAACTAAATGAATTTGAAAAACAGATAATAGATATATTAAAGAAAAGCGATATGCAGATAGATGAACTTTCAAGGGAACTGAAAAGAAACGTAAGCGAAATAAATACAAAGCTTATAATGCTTGAAGTCAAGGGATTGGTTAAAAAACTTCCCGGAAGTAAATATCAACTAAAATTATAGATACGGAGGAAATTATATGGCAACGAAAAAGCTGTTAATAGTGGAGTCACCGGCGAAAGCAGGGACAATAAAAAAATATCTTGGCAAGGACTATACAGTTATGGCGTCTATGGGGCATATAATCGACCTTCCGAAAAGTCAAATGGGTATAGACTTTGAAAATGATTACACACCGAAATATATAACAATACGCGGTAAAGGACAGCTGCTTACACAACTGAAAAAAGAGGCTAAAAAAGCAGATGTAGTTTATCTCGCAACTGACCCGGACCGCGAGGGTGAGGCAATAAGCTGGCATTTGGCGGAGGCACTTAAAATAGACCCTGAGTCAAATTGCCGTGTAACGTTTAACGAAATTACAAAAACAGCCGTTAAGGCGGCAATAAAACAGCCGAGAAAGATTGATATGGACCTTGTTGACGCACAACAGGCAAGACGTGTGCTTGACAGAATTGTGGGTTATACAATCAGTCCTATTCTTTGGGAAAAGGTTAAAAGAGGACTTAGTGCCGGTCGTGTACAGTCTGTTGCGACAAAGCTTATATGTGACAGGGAAGAAGAAATCGAAAACTTTACTCCTCAGGAATATTGGTCAATCGAAACGGTTTTGCATGATCCGAAAAGTAGAAAGGATTTTAATGCAAAATATTACGGTGAAAAGGGCAAAGAAGTAAAGCTAAACAATGCCGAAGAAACAAAGAAAGTTTCGGACGCAATAGCAAATGCCGATTTTGTTATAGAAAAGGTTAAAAGAGGTCAGCAAAAGCGTAATCCTCAGCCGCCGTTTACGACAAGTACTCTGCAGCAGGACGCGTCAAGAAAGTATAATTTCCAAGCGGCAAAAACAATGCAGATTGCACAAACTCTTTACGAAGGTATTAACCTTGGCGGAAAGATAGGAACAATAGGTCTTATAACGTATATGAGAACAGATTCGCTAAGAATTGCCGATGACGCACAAAAAGAGGCGGTTGCATATTTGACCGAAAATTACGGAAGCGAATATGTAAAGGCAAAGCAATACAAGACAAAAAAGAATGCACAGGACGCCCATGAGGCTATCAGACCGACTTCAATAAACATAAAGCCGATTGATATTAAGGATAAACTTACAAACGACCAATACAGACTTTATAAGCTTATTTGGGAACGATTTGCCGCAAGTCAGATGACAAGTGCGGTATATGACACAATGCAGGTAACTATTGACGCAAACGGTCATACATTTAAGGCAAGCGGTTCAAACATAAAGTTTAAAGGTTATATGACGGTGTACGTTGAGTCAACGGACAACAAGGAAAAGAAAGAAAAAATGCTTCCTAACCTTGAAGAAAATCAAACCGTTACACTTAAAAGTTCGGAGGAAAAGCAACACTTTACTCAACCTCCCGCAAGATATTCGGACGCTACGCTTATCAAGGAGCTTGAAGAAAACGGCATAGGCAGACCGTCAACGTACGCACCGACTATTTCAACAATCGTGTCAAGAGGATATGTCGTAAGAAGTAAGAAACAGCTTGTTCCGACAGAGCTTGGATTTGTTACGTCGGAAATTATGAAAAATAACTTTTCGGATATTGTGGACGTTGAATTTACGGCTGATATGGAAAAAGAGCTTGACAGCGTTGAAGAAGGCGAATTGAATTGGAAAAAGCTGATTAACGATTTTTATCCGTCATTTAAGGATACACTTGAAAAGGCACAGAAGAACATCGAAAAAATTCAGATTAAAGACGAAGAATCGGATGTCGTATGTGAAAAGTGCGGAAGAAAAATGGTGTACAAGCTGAGTAAATTCGGTAAATTCTTGGCTTGCCCGGGTTATCCCGAATGTAAAAATACAAAGGCTATCCGTGAAGAAACAGGTGCGAAATGCCCTAAGTGCGGCGGTGAAATACTTGTTAAAAAGTCAAGGAAAGGTAAAGTTTACTACGGTTGTGAACATTCGCCGAAGTGTGACTTTATGGTATGGGATATGCCTGTTAAGGATGAGGCTTGTCCTCAGTGCGGCGGCTTGCTCCTTAAAAAGCAAGGCAGAAACGGTAAGATTTTCTGCTATAATGAAGATTGTAAATATGAGAGAAAGTTAAAGGACGAAAAGAAGTGAAAGTAAAAGTTATAGGAGCCGGACTTGCCGGTTGTGAGGCGGTATGGCAGCTTGTAAAGCAGGGAATTGACGTTGACCTTTACGAAATGAAACCGGTAAAGTATTCACCGGCACATTCAAATGAAAATTTTGCGGAACTTGTGTGTTCAAACTCTTTGAAGGCTGACAGAATTGAAAATGCGTGCGGTCTTTTAAAAGAAGAAATGCGTATGTTTGATTCGGTTATGATGGAGGCGGCTGATATAAGCCGTGTACCCGCGGGCGGTGCTTTGGCGGTTGACAGAGATGTTTTTGCAAAGCATATAACGGAAAAAATTAAAAATCATCCGCGTGTAACCGTATTTAATGAAGAAGTTACGGAAATCAATCCCGATGAATATACAATAATCGCAACAGGTCCGCTTACTTCGGACGGACTTGCCGATGAAATAAAGAAAATTACAGGTTCGGACGAATTGTACTTTTATGACGCAGCCGCACCGATTGTGACGGAAGAAAGTATTGACAAAGACAAAGTTTTCAAAGCGGCAAGATACGATAAAGGTACTGCCGATTATATCAACTGTCCGATGACAAAAGAGGAATATACCGCTTTTTATAACGAGCTTATCACGGCTGAAACAGCACCGCTTAAAGAATTTGAAAATCAAAAGGTTTTCGAGGGCTGTATGCCTGTTGAGGTTATGGCAAAAAGAGGTGAACAGACGCTTGTGTTCGGACCGCTAAAACCTGTCGGTCTTGTCAATCCCAAAACAGGCAAGGATGATGCATATGCAATTGTTCAGTTAAGACAGGATAATAAAGAGGGTACGCTCTATAACCTTGTCGGTTTTCAGACGAATTTGAAATGGGGAGAGCAAAAACGCGTGTTCTCAATGATTCCGGGACTTGAAAATGCCGAATTTGTGCGTTACGGAGTTATGCACAGAAACACTTATATAAATTCTCCGACGCTTTTAAATAAGTATTATCAAATGGAGAAATACCCAAAAGTATTTTTTGCCGGACAGATAACCGGTGTCGAAGGTTATGTTGAGTCGGCGTCAAGCGGAATACTTGCCGGATATAATATGGCGGCTATGCTTAACGGAAAAGATATGTTTGAACCGGATTCAAAAACTTGTATCGGTGCATTACCGCTTTATATTTCAAATTCTGCAAATACAAAGTTCCAGCCTATGAATGCAAATTTCGGCATTATAGACGGACTTAACGAAAGAATAAGAAATAAAGCCGAACGCTATAATAAAATAGCAAATCGTGCTTTAGATATAATGAAAGATAAATTGAAAGGTGAGAATGATGATGAGTAAAAAGAAAATTATAGCATTGGCAATGTCAGCCGTTATGGCAGTCGGAATGATTGCAGGCTGCGGAAGTACAAAAGATTCAGGCACAGACACAGCACAAACAGAAAGCACAGAAAAGGTAACTCCTACATTTATGTACTTTGTGGCAAATGCGGACGATAACTTTGACGCAACAAACACAATGTACACTGAACTTGAAAACGAATATAAGGACAAAATCAACTTTCAACTTGTAAATGTTGACGAAAATCCTGAGGCACTTGAAAACTTCTCATTGGTAAAAGACCAAACTCCGGCACTTATTATGCTTGATACATCAAACAATATCTCGGCTATTGAATTTAAGTGCAGTGACAAGGATAAACTAAAAACAGACATAGACAATGCACTTGGAAAATAATCGAAAAGATGAGCGATACAACCGTATCGCTCTTTTTTGTATAATAATCTCTGTTTTTTCAAAAGATAGATGAAAAAAGGAGATTGTATAAATGCAGAATATAAGAACAGACTTGGCGGTGGAGGCACACGAACTCAGCAGACGTGAGGCGAAAAATGCAACGGAAATAGACGGTGTTATATCCGATGTGCGTACAGAGGACGGAATAACCGTTACGAATATAGAAATAACAAACGAAAACGGAAGTAAGGCACTCGGCAAGGCGATAGGCAATTATATAACGATTGAGTCGCCGAATTTGAAATACAGTATTGATATATACGAAAGGGTATGCACTCTTATTTCGGAGGAAATTCGTAAAATGGCCGATATAAAAAGTGACAGCCTTACACTTGTCGTAGGACTCGGAAACCGTGACATAACGCCTGACGCACTCGGTACGGAAGTGGTGTCAAGGCTGTTGGTGACACATCATATAAAACAGAATATGAAAGATTTTTTTGATGATAATATAAGCGGTGTATGTGCGTTGATACCCGGAGTTCTCGGAACAACAGGCATTGAAACTGCTGAGATTATCAAGGCGGTAAGCGAAAAGGTGAAACCGAATCTTATTATCGCCGTTGACGCAATGGCGGCGGCGGATATAAGACGTGTTTCGACCACTGTACAAATATCGGATACGGGTATTCAACCGGGTGCCGGCGTGGGAAATAACAGAGAATGTCTTAATGAAGAAACGATTGGTGCAAAGGTGATTGCGATAGGTGTACCTACCGTTATAGACGCCGCAACAATATCAAAGGTTGAAATACCAAAAGAGCTTGCACCGCTTATGGTTACGACAAAGGATATGATCAGGTTGACCGCCGCAAAGGCCGTTTTGCCCACAAAGTTGGACACGCACA
>OGYU01001644.1_pt1 | contig 15553 bp, 17 predicted proteins | sample 1576581 | NCBI WGS metagenome assembly OGYU01 (sample SAMEA3541547, study PRJEB24748) | human gut metagenome | biome: human gut; feature: human-associated habitat; material: faeces | place: China | collected 2012 | reverse complement strand
TCAACCCGTACGCGGAGCGCCTTTGAAGTGGCAGCGGCCGATCAGGGCGCGCATACGACATTCTTTGACCCGTCGGCCTCTCAGTTCGGCCACAAGGAGAGCGTGAAGGATTCGGCCCGGGTGCTCGGGCAGATCTATGACGCGATCGAGTACCGCGGCTTTGCCCAGAAGACCGTGTAGCCTCCATGCGCATTTCCATAATAATTGAGCGATGATTCTACGACCTTGGTTGTCACCACTACATGGCCATCTCTCATCTTTTCGATTTCGTAATTTTCAAATGCAGCAATTGCATCAAAGTGAAAATCTTTCATATTACTTGCCACCTTTTCTAGCATCTTTTCAACTCCTCTATCATACTACAATTAAGGTATAGATACAAGCGAAGGAGCAATTCCTTAGAAACAGAAAAGGAGACTCCAACTAAGTAAGAAGACGATACTAGGAACAATGTATTTTCGTGGGTGCTTCCAACATTCCCTCTTTAAATTCCATTTTCTTAAAGGGAAATAGATTTCAATAAGTAAGTGCAAAACAGCTTCCACTACTGCTAGAATCATGACTCCTAGTAAAAATAGAATCCCCAAGTCAGGCATGACCACCATTTTTAATAATAGAGCAACAAATAGATTGACAGATAGGAAATAAGTCAACAATACACGGTAATACATCAAGTAAAAGAACCGACTCTTAGGAAGGGACTTAACATGATCAATCAAATCTTTATCCGCGGAAATGAGGGTGGTTAATGGCGTATTGACAGAAGCCATCGTTAAAAGAATGATGATTTTTAAAGGAGCATCATAATCCTGTATCAGAATGAGAAGGAGGAAGATGAGAGTAAAGACAAAATTGATGGAAAAATAGCGCTCTTGAAATAAGGAAATCCAAAAATAATTGCCACTTCTTCTCTTTGCGACGAGCAACTGATCATTTTTTGAAATCGCGACCAGGTCCTCATTTTTAAAAATTAAGACAGCAAGGAAGACTGACAGTAAGATCATATAGGACACTTGTTGGACCCATAAAGAAGATACTGTAAGAACAGTCGTTACAGAAATGAGCACTCCTCCTAGAAAACTAGGCCTGGTATTGAACTGGATAAAGACATAAAACACACTTAATACCACCAGTAAAGAAAGGAGGACAAGCTTAAAGGATTGTAGCAGATCTAACCTGACTCCTAAAAAGAGGATCAATAACAGCACGCGCTCTAGTAAATTGAGAAGAAAGGTTACCGTCAGAAAAGACCCTTTAAAACGATTGAGAGACAAAGGAAGCTGGTAGTAGGCCTGGACCCTGTCCATCGAAAAGTAGGAATACAACAATTGAAAGGTTGATAGAGCAGTGACAATAGCCGTACTGATCAATAAGACTTGAAAGCTCGTAGAAAATTTTGCCCCAACAAGATGGTAATAAAGAGCAAAGGCTAAGGAAGTTAAGAACAAGAAGAGCCGATTTTTGGATACCACATCTCTAAAAATAGCTAGTAACATGCTCTACCCCCTCTGACGATTGACGTCATGAAACCAATCTTCTAAATTCGATTCGATCGCGTCTAGGTGACCATCTTCAATATAATAAGCTGTATCACAGACTCGAACGATACTCTCTGCGATATGCGAACTCATCAGAATAGAGCCTTCTTCTTTATACTGCAATAGCAAACCATATAGAAATTCTGTCGCATCAAAATCTAGGCCATCAAATGGTTCGTCCAAAATAAGGAGGGGAGGTTTGAGATAAAAAGCTGTGATCAAGAAGACTTTCTTCTTATTTCCCGTTGACAAACTACCGATATCGGTGTTGAGAAATTCTTCAAAATGAAAACCTGAGATCAGGTCCTGCAATACCTTTTCATCTATCTTTCGATGATACAAACGACAGACAAAATTAAAATAGTGAACAAAATCCCAGTTTAAAAAACTATTGTTTTCTGTAAAAACTGTATAGGTACGGCTCTTATAGAAATTCGTATGAAAAGAGGTCACCTTATCTTCTATAGTAACAGTCTCAACTGCATACTGCCGATGATCAAAAACACTACTTAAAGCTTTTAGCAAGGTTGTCTTCCCAGCTCCATTTCGACCAATCAACCCTACTACAGAATGATTGGGTACAAACAAATTCGTATCTTTTATAACGGGCTTGCCTTTTTTATACCAAACGTTTAGCCCCTTGATGTTTAAACACTCACTCTTCATCGACGCACTCCTTTATAAAGGTAGGAAGCCCCAACTAAAAGCAACAGCAAAGCGTATAACCATTCCTTTTGAAATGTAAAGACTAAGGCACCGATCAAGAAGCAAATTCCTATAAGGATTCTAAATTGTAATTTCATATCTTGCCTTCTTTCTATTCACAGTATGAAAGATTACAATTGTATTTTATGCTTATACTATAGTACTTTTTTTAAGCAGATTCAAGCACGAATGGAATATTCTTTCTTCTTTTACCTTACAAGCAAAAAAAGCTAGTTACCTCTAGCCCTTTGCTTAAAATCTTAATTTTTCCCAATCATCATCTGTCCGTTTGCGATAATAGAACTCAGACAAGTCCGGGTCTTCCATCACTTCCAGCAGAGGAAGCATGTCGTAGGACAAGTCCAACTTTTCTAATTGGTCCTTCTCAACCCAAGAAACTTCTCCTTCTTCAGATGATCTGAGCTGGCCTGTAAATTCTGTCGCTTTGTAGCAAAAGACAATATAGCGACCTCCATCGTCTAGTGGCCAGTCTTTGACTGCGACGAGTTTTGGATCTGCAATTGTCAGTCCTGTCTCTTCGTAAACTTCACGAATGACGGATTCTACTAGACTTTCTCCTTCTTCAATATGGCCTCCAGGAAAGGCATAACCAGACCATTTCTTGTACCGCTCTGGTGAACGGTATTGGAGGACTACTTTATTCGTTGAACAGTCTTCAATCAGACATAGATTTGTTAGAATGGTAGATGTTTGGCGTGACATAAATTTCCTTTCTATTATTTATTCCTCTTTGTTTCGATATATTTCACAAGCAAAATCGTTAAAGCAGACACGGTAAAGAAGACAAGATAGGTTGCTATAGGAAACCAAATGTAACTGTGATCTAGAGATAAGAGGGAAGGCAGGAGCCCCTTACTATTTTTCCCACTAATTCCAATAAAGATATGCACTATTAAACCAATACTATTAAGATAGATAAATAAATCTGCAAATCGTTTTATTGTCATCCTTGCCCCAGACAAGTCTAGGAACCAATAGTCAAATAATCGATATACCAGACAAAAAAGATTTATATATAGTGGAAAACTATAGTTGATATCTCTGTATGGCGAAGGAATAGGGAGACTTTCAAAAATTAGATTCATACTTAGTCCTATTGCTAGGATAAGACCGAGGATCAAGAAGAATCCTAAAAATTTATGAGAATCTAGCCAAAGATGAAAACTTTCTTTCATTGAGAGATTCTTTTTTGTATTTGAATTTCTTCTATTCTTTTTCATTTGAGTGGATTTTCCCCATTAGCTTCTTACCCTTTTTTCAAATCGGTCTAGTTATCTGTCTTTCTCTTTACCTTGTACTATTTTTTAATTATTTGTGTCTCTTAGAATCTTGTTTCATGATAGTTTCTTCACTTCTGCTGCGACCTTTTTGAGATGCTGTTCCCGCATGCTAGCGGTATTCACATCGCGGCCGACTTCTCCTAAGATACAGACGCGCTTGGTTTTAATCCCACAGTGGTTCAAGACGGCATTCTTCAAGACAGAGATACCATAACTATCTGGAATGTTGAGAGGGCCTGAAAAGATCTTGTACCACCAAGTGGGTGCCATGGAGGTCGCATAAATACTGGCCGTTTTCCCTTTGAGCAACTTCTTGAATTGCTTGCCTCTGAGGTAATTCCAGATAAAGCTTCCCTGATCATTAGCCGAGTAGGCAATCCCCGGTGTGAAGACCCGATCAATCCATCCTTTCATAAGGCTCGGCATACTACTCCACCAGATGGGATAGACAAAGATCAGGTGATCCGCCCACTGGATCCATTCTTGAGAACGAAGGATAAAGGAATCTTCCTCCATCCGCTTTCGATAGCCGTAGCGAAGAACTGGATCAAAATCCTCTTCATTGAGATTGATCACTTTAAGCTCGTGGCGATTTGAGTCAATAGTTTCGACAATGGTTTGAAAAATAGCCTGGCAGTAACTTTCCTGATCCGGATGCCCATTGATGACTAAAATCTTCATTCGTCTTCTCCTTCATTTCTTTGGTTCATTCTATCTCTTTTATTTTTTTACTTGATTAATTGATAATGGTTCAAAGGTTGATAGATAGGTCCTTTAGGAATTTTTATTTGAAGAACACATCATCCGCAATTCCTTAACAGGTTTTCCAAGTTTAAGTATTTGTTCTTGGCCATCAAAAGTAAAACCCATTTTTTGATAGAAAGCAATGGCTCGCTTATTATCTTTCAATACCCATAAATAAATTTCAGAGAATTGATCAAGAGCAACAAATGCAGCATGCATTAACTGTTCACTCACACCTTTTCCATAGTAATCTTTTAAAACATATAAGGCAATGATTTCACCAGCTTGAATGGCCTCATCACGAAAATTTCCATAGCTGATAAATCCAACGACCTTCTTTCCATCCATCGCAATCAAAGTATTTTCTGGATACTTTTGACTAAAGAAACGACATTTATCTAATGTCATCGTCTCCTGAAATTCCGCGGGTAAAAGATCGTCATAAGCCTCTCTCCACGTTTGCCAATGAACGAGAGATTTTCCTTCTATCTCTTCAGGAGTTTCCATTGTTTTAATAATAATCTTCATTCGCTTTATCCTATCTTAATCCAAAGCCTTGACTTCCAACATCATATCACGGATTTGCGCTGCCAGTTCAAAATCAAGCACTTCGACGGCTTCTTGCATTTGACCTTGCAGTTTCTTGACCAGTTCCTTGCGCTCTTGGCGGTTGAGACTGGTGATATCCACTTCCTTGTCTTCTTCCTTAGCCACCGCCTTGGTAACAGAAATGAGGTCACGGATTTCCTTCTTGATGGTTTGTGGCACAATGCCATGCTCTTCATTATAAGCCATCTGGATTTTCCGACGACGGGCTGTTTCATCGATGGCTTTTTGCATAGACTGGGTCATGGTGTCCGCATACATGATCACATGTCCCTCACTATTACGGGCAGCACGACCGATGGTCTGAATCAATCCGCGTTCATTACGGAGAAAACCTTCCTTGTCCGCATCAAGGATAGCAACTAGGCTAACTTCTGGTACGTCAATTCCTTCACGAAGCAGGTTGATCCCGACCAAGACATCAAAAACGCCCAAACGCAAGTCACGGATGATTTCTGTCCGCTCCAAAGTCTTAATGTCCGAGTGCATGTATTTAACCTTGACCCCCATTTCCTTGAAGTAATCGGTCAAGTCCTCAGCCATCTTTTTGGTCAGAGTGGTGACAAAGGTCCGCTCTCCCCGTTCTACACGCGCATTGATTTCACCCAAGAGATCGTCCATTTGTCCCATGGTCGGACGCACTTCCACCTCAGGATCGAGTAGACCTGTCGGACGAATGATCTGCTCGATGACAGTATCGGTTTGTTCCATCTCATAATCACCCGGTGTCGCTGACACATAAACGATCTGGTGGACGTGGCTTTCAAACTCTTCCCGACGCAGTGGCCGGTTATCCAGAGCAGACGGCAAACGGAAACCATAGTTGACCAGCATTTCCTTGCGCGAGCGGTCTCCATTGTACATGCCCTTGATCTGTCCCATAGTCATGTGACTTTCATCGATCATGATGAGGAAATCTTCTGGGAAGAAGTCAAGGAGGGTGTAAGGAGGCTCTCCTTCACTCCGGCCATCCATGTGACGGGAGTAGTTTTCAACGCCATTGGTGTAGCCCATCTCCCGTAGCATTTCAATATCATACTCGGTCCGTTGTTTCAAGCGTTGAGCTTCTAAGAGCTTGCCTTCTTTTTCAAAGACCTTTAACTGCTCTTCAAGTTCCGCTTGAATCTTGGCAATGGCTACTTCCATATGGTCGTCATTGGTCACGAAGTGAGTGGCTGGGAAAATAGCCAAGTGATCCACATCTCCTAAAACCTGGCCCGTCAGAGCTTCAATCTCACGAATCCGCTCAATCTCATCCCCGAAAAACTCCACCCGGAAGGCATGTTCATCACGCGAAGCTGGGAAAATCTCGACCACATCCCCACGAACACGGAATTTCCCCCGTTGAAAGTCGATGTCATTGCGCTCAAACTGGATATCCACTAGGTCATTAAGCAGTTTATCACGAGAAATCTCCAGACCTGGGCGCAGGCTGACCACGCTGTCCGTGTATTCTTTGGGAGAACCCAAACCATAGATACAAGAGACAGAAGCGACAACGATCACATCGTTACGCTCTAACAATGCTGATGTTGCTGAGTGACGAAGCTTGTCAATCTCATCATTGACCGAACTATCTTTTTCGATATAGGTATCGCTAGAGGGCACATAAGCTTCTGGCTGGTAGTAATCGTAGTAAGATACGAAGTACTCAACCGCATTCTCAGGGAAAAATTCCTTGAACTCCCCATAGAGCTGACCTGCTAGGGTTTTATTATGGGCTATGACCAGGGTCGGTTTATTGACTTGGGCGATGACCTGGCTCATGGTATAGGTCTTCCCCGTACCAGTCGCTCCCATCAGGATTTGCGCCTTCTCACCACCCTCGATGTTATCCACCAGCTGTTCAATCGCCTGCGGTTGATCCCCAGACGGTTGGTATTTGGATACTAGTTTAAATTTGTTATCTGTTACTCGATTAATCATCTCTTTGACCTCACATATATAGACCTTATTTTACCATAAATCACTAGAATTCTCTGAGATGAGGAATGAAAGGGAAAACAACATATTACAAAATAATTAATTGGACACAAATTAGAGCGAAAACTAAACAAGACTCTCGCAATTACTTCGAAAGTCTTGTCTTTTATTCTAAAACAATGCAATACGTAATAAACATCAGTGTCCATGATATACAAAATTAGCAAGGTTTGCTCATCAGTATTGTTTTTACGTGATCAATTTACTACTTAACTTCTTGATTCCTTACCAAGAGGTAGAGAGTTGCTCCAAGTGAGCATACAAGTCCAATAACGTAAGTACAGAGTTGCAAAGAGGAAACTCTCCCTAATATTGTTTCCGCAATAATATTATAAAATAGATAACTAGTCACTGGTTCCACTACTCTTTCTATGAATGGTTGTACCAAAATAGGAAATAGCAGCAAAATAGCTAAACTCCCCATTGGACTTTTGAAAAAATAACTTAAGAAGTAAGAAATTAAAAAATATTGGATGGAGCCAATCAAATAGAAACTGAAAATTTCTAAATTGACACCATTTTCGCTACTTAAAAAATGAAACCATATAAGTAGTACAATGAAATATAAGGTTGATTGTAGTACTACATCACATAACTCTACGAACAGGATCCTAATTGAACTTAAGATCCTTTTTCCACTTACCAAATAAACCAGTTTTGTTTCGTGAGATTGTAACTCAACAAATGCATTAACGCACCCAATACTAACAGAGAGCATTGATGCAAAAACAAGAGCTTGCTTTATAGATAATTGTACAACAGTATCATTGATTGAAACTGGTAAAACACCTAAGAGACACACAAAACCTATAAAAAGTGACTGTATAGCTATCTGGTACTTTACGGGTTTTAAACTATATTTTTTGACAATAAGACTAAAAAATATTCTTGCCATTCTTCCTCCTCATTCGAATCATTTCTACAAGCATTATGAATACCAAGAACAAGATCCCTTCAACTACTAAAAGTGTAAATCCATACAATTGGCTCGTTTGAGTCCCTTCAATTCGGCCAAAAGCAAATGACTTTGCTCCAATCAAAGGCAAGAGATTTTCTATTTTAGAGGAAATTCCTCTTAAAATACCTGATAAAGTGATTACCAATAATAAAACATCTGCAATTAATGAAGTCATTGATTTTTTCGTTACTATTACGAAAAGTAAAGCTAATAAAGTAAGAACGATTGCAAATATCATAACTCTTACCGTAACATCTAAGAACAAAGTCAATTCTAAATAATTCTTTAAAGTTGAATCTAGAAAAACGAATAAAATAATAGCGTTTACTATAGAAAATATTAAAGTAGCAAGTAACGATAAGACAATCGAACTTGCAATAAACCCAGTAAGACGAACTTTCCAGTTAGGAATCAATAACTGAGTAAAACTATCATCACCAAATTGGTAATGGGTTGAATAAACAAGTGAAACCAAGATTGGTAAGAAAATAACACTTGCTTGGTAAGGGGAGGATAAGAGAGCATCCCTGACTGTATAGACTGGATTCGATGATAGCATAGATGGATCAAGGTTAACAGCCTGTCCATTTCCTTCTACTAAAGCATTTATCACCTGGATATTTTGAATTGAAAAAAATATGCTGACTCCCAAAATAAGAAAAAAAGTGAATTTAAAAGTAGGTAAACTACAATATTTATAGAGGTCACTAAAAAAGGAACGCTTCAACATATTATTCACCTTCTTTCCCTTCGAGTGCCTTAAAATATGCCTCCTCAAAAGATCCAAACTGTTTCAAAATGTCTTTGGTAGGAGCATCAATAACAATCTTCCCATTAGAAATCCCAACCAAATGATCTACAGTTAATTCTAACTCACTCATATAATGACTTGTCATTAATACAGTCTTACCTTCATTGACAAAAGACTGCAAAAAATTGCGTACCCAGCGTATTCCTTCTGGATCTAGTCCATTGATTGGTTCATCTAAAATTAAGATGTCAGGATTTGCTAATAAGGCTGTTGCTAAACCAAGACGTTGCTTCATTCCTAATGAATAGTCTTTTACTTTTTTATTTTTAGCTTCACTTAACCCCACCAACTCTAAACATTCGTTGCACCTATTTTTGTCAACGCCACAAGCCAAGCCAATCCACCGAAGATGCTGAAATCCTGTTCTTGTTGGATAAGGTTGACAACTATCTAGGAATGATCCAACAATACAAAAAGGATTATCTCCCAATTGAGAGTATTTTTTTCCATCGATCAACGCCATTCCCATTTGACTATTTTCTAAACCAAGTAAAATTCTAATTAAAGTTGATTTTCCAGATCCATTCGGTCCAATCAATCCGGTAATCTCACCTTTTTTGGCTTTGAAAGACACGTTTTGAAGGACAATTTTATTATTATATTCCTTATGTAGCTTTTGAATTGTTATCATTCATTCTTTTTCCTTTCTGACTTTTAGTGAAATTCCACCTTCACTTGGAGCAAGTATAACAGGAGAAAATCAGGAAATTCTCAGAATAATTATTTTTTTCATTTTCAACAAATTGCATTCTAGATTTGCTATAATATGCTCATATAATTGGAGGAACTATGAAGTATAAAATTTTAGCCATTGACGATGATGAAAAAATCTTACGATTAATAGCGAATACATTAAAAGCGAACAACTTTCACGTGGAAACTCGTAAAAATATAGAGGAGATTAATATCTGTGACTTTACTGGATTCGATCTAATTTTACTTGACGTCATGATGCCTATTTCTGGTTTAGAAATCTGTCGTTCCATTCGTTCACAAATTACTACTCCAATCCTATTTCTAACCGCTAAAGATTTTGAAGAAGATTTACTAAAAGGAATACAAGCCGGAGCCGATGATTACATCACAAAACCATTCAGCATAAAGGAATTGATTGCAAGAATTCAAATGCATCTTCGTAGGGAAGAAAGATCTCACAACGCCTCTAAAGAAGAGATGGATTCAAATATAACTTTTTATCGAGATAGTCAAGAAGTTTATTATCAATCAAAGAGAATTTCATTAACTAAGCGAGAGTTTGATTTACTTTATCTTTTAGCAAAAAATGAGAACCGAATATTTAGCATAGAAGAACTTTACAATTACCTCTATCCTGTAGACTCTGATGCACAACTACGATCCATTACTGAATACATCTATCAAATTAGACAAAAATTTAAGATTCATCAAATTGATCCCATCAAAACAGTATGGGGAGGAGGATACAAATGGAAAAAGAATTGACAATCAAGCAACTCATTAAGCGTACCTACCTTAAAATCATTTGGCAATTTCTTCTATGTCTGATACTTTTTTACATAGTTCCAGCTCTTCTATCTTCTGTATCTGGAATCAATGAGAAAAATGCTAATCGCTTTGCTTTATTTTTTAGCGTCAGTTCTTGGATTTATCTTTGCATCATTTTAATTTTTATCATTGTAATAAATATTAGACAATTATTAACCAAGATTCAAAAAGAAATGAACATGGTTTATCATAGTGGTCTATATTTCACCAAAAATGAACATCACCATTTGCAGATTAAAGAATTCATTGAAACAAACGATCTGATTGAAAAAATGCAATCTGATATAAAAAATAGAATTCAAAATGAAAAAGATCAAAAAAAAGAACTCATGTTTCAAGTATCTAGCGCTGCACATGATCTTCGTAGCCCTCTAACTGTCATCAGAGGAAATGCTGAATTCTTACAATCCACTGAGCAAACACCTCAAACAATGGAATGTCTAAAAGATCTGGAGCAAGCAAGTATTCAATTAAATGATTATTTTAACCACTTCATCCAATACTCCAAAACTTTTTATGACCATGATATTCAACTTGAAAACATATCAATTCAACAAGTAACTCATCAATTGAAGGAACAGATCACTCCTTTACTCCCGAGAAATACACAATTTGTTTTTTCAAATACAGTAACTCCATCAACACAAATTGCCATTCATTCCAATCTATTTTTTCGAGCAATCACCAATATTATTAATAATGCAATACAACATCAAAAAGAAAATGATGCAAAGATCCAGCTAACAATGTCACAAGAAAATAATCGATTAGTTCTAACCATATGGAATAATCAATCTACTTTTTCAAAAAATGTTTTACAACATGCTGGAAATCTTTTCTATAAAGAGGACCAAGCAAGAACACCCTCTCAAGAAAGTCACTTTGGACTTGGTTTATCTTTCGTGAAACGCGTCATGAAACTTCATAATGGAACTATGCATTTAGAAAATATTCATAATGGTGCACAAGTCAAGCTAATCATTCCCATTATTATATAGAAAAAGCCGAACTCATCAATATGTGTTCGACTCAGAAGGCAGACAAACGTCATTTTTGGTGTTTGTCTTTTTCATATATGACTTTCAGACATTACACAGAGGTTAGTCATCAAACTTTTCTTTCCTCTCCCCTAAGCGATAGACAATCACTAGGGATACAATAAGAACTAGGGTGGTGATGATTGATCCTTCTGCTCCAAATGCCCCTCCGGTCAACCAATCAGGACCATATCCCATGCTAAAGCTAAAAATCGAGGCATCTGCGCCTGTGCCACTGACTTGAAAACCAAGGAGATTTCCTTGTACATAGTTCCAAGTGCCGTGTTGGGCGACCACTAGCCAGATACTATCCGTATAGATAAAAAGCAGACCAGCCAGCACTCCATCGAGGATGATATTCAGAACGGATAATAAGGTCACTCCTGAATTTCCCATATGCAGAATGCCAAAGAGACTACTAGAAATCGCGATTGCTAAAGGCAGATTAGTTCTTGCAGCAATCCGAGTCAGAAGCCAACCTCGCGTCGCTACTTCTTCCGTCCCCCCTTGCAGAAGCCAAAATGGAAATAATCCTAGGATAAAAAGCAAGGGCTCTAAACTGAGCTCATTTAACACAAAAGACCCGATGCCACTTACTTGGTAGACAAGCGCGATCACTCCCATTTGAACAAGTGAAATCATGATCCCCCAGCCTAGATACTTGAGCCAATTTCTTTTTACAAAGCCTAAGCTTGATAAGGCATTCTTCTCTATGACCTTCACCCAAAACATAAAGAGTAACAGAATGATTACAAAACTGAAAAGCTCATAATAGAGAAAATAATGGTAGAAAAATTCTTGAATACTTGCTGTCCCATTTCCTGGCGAAAAGAACTCCACTAGAAAACCTATAACTAAGGAAAATGGCCCCACAAGTTCACTACCAATCCAAAGGCCTCCTTCAATAAAGAAGGAGGCTAAAAATATATAAAATAGTGTAGAAACAAAAACTGACACAGAAGTGTTCGTTTTGATCCCTTGAATAATTTTCCCTTTCTCCATCACCAATCTCCTTAACTTGTTAGGTTCATTGTAGCAAAGAAAATCCAGAGCTGCAACATTATTTGATGTTAGAAAACCTAACATCAAAACTGGATTTTCCTTGCAAAGCAACGTCTTTTCTGATATAATAGTTCTTGTAGAAAAACATAAGACCATTCATACTCGTTTTGGTATGAATGATTTGTTTTTTAAGGCCATCCTTTGGTCAATGTGCTCATGGGTCAAATACCCAAAGAGAAAAGAATTATAAGGAGACAGAAATGAAGAAAAAATTACTAGCATGTTTGCTTTTCTTATTTCCATTCGTTGCATTCGCTGGTCATGCTCATGCTGAGACGATCAAGGTCGTTTTCGATACAGCGTATGCACCATTTGAATTTAAGGATTCAGATCAAACCTATAAAGGAATTGACGTAGAAATCTTGGACAAGGTCGCTGAGATCAATGGCTGGGATTTGGATAAATCCTTCCCTGGATTTGATGCAGCGGTCAATGCAGTTCAAGCTGGTCAAGCGGATGCCATCATGGCCGGGATGACCAAAACAACAGAACGTGAAAAAGTCTTCACCATGTCTGATACTTACTACGATACAAAAGTTGTCATTGCAACTACGAAAGCCGATAAAATCACGAAGTACAGCCAATTAAAAGGGAAGACAGTCGGTGTTAAAAACGGCACTGCAGCCCAACGCTTCCTCGATAAAAATAAGGACAAGTACGGCTACAAGATCAAGACTTTTGATACTGGTGATCTCATGTACAACAGTTTATCAGCTGGTGCGGTCGATGCGGTGATGGATGACCAACCTGTTATTCAATACGCCATCCAAAAGGGTCAGGACCTAGCTATCAATATGGACGGGGAAGCAGTCGGTGGCTTTGCCTTTGGTGTTAAAAAAGGTGGAAATCATGAAAAGTTGATCACTGAATTTAACAAGGCTCTCGCTCAAATGAAAGCTGATGGAACACTTGATAAGATCATCAAGAAATGGACTGGTGAAAGCCAATCATCAAGTAACAGTGCCGTTCCAGAAACAACTACTCCTGCTGGTCAAAAAGCAACTCCTAAAAAATCAAAATATGTAATTTCAAGTGACTCATCTTTTGCACCATTTGTCTTCCAAAATGGAAAAAACAAATACACAGGGATCGATATGGACTTGATCAAGGCTATTGCCAAAGACCAAGGATTTACCATCGAAATTAATAATCCTGGATTTGACGCAGCGGTAAGTGATGTCCAATCTGGTCATGCGCAAGGAATGATCGCAGGGATGACCGTAACAGATGCTCGGAAAGAAACATTTGATTTTTCTGAACCATACTACACGGCCAATTCTATTCTAGCCGTTCAAGAAAGCAGCAAGATTGATTCTTATGATGACCTTAAAGGAAAGACAGTCGGTGTTAAAAACGGTACTTCCTCCCAAAACTTCCTTGAAGAGAACCAAAAGAAATATGGTTACAAGATCAAAACGTTCTCTGACGGAGCTTCTATGTATGACAGTTTGAATTCTGGTTCTGTTGCAGCGATTATGGATGACGAACCTGTTATCAAATACGCTATTAAACAAGGACGTAAATTCAAAACACCTATCGAAGGGAATCCAAGTGGTCAACTAGCATTTGCTGTTAAAAAGGGTGAAAATCCTGAATTGATCGAAATGTTCAATAACGGACTTGCGAACTTGAAGAAGAGCGGTCAATACCAAAAGATTCTTGATAAATACCTTAAATCAGATAGCAAATCTACTTCAAGTACAGCCGTAGATGAAACAACGATTTGGGGCTTGCTCCAAAACAACTACAAACAATTGTTAAGTGGTTTGGGTGTGACTCTAGCCCTTGCACTTCTCTCTTTCGCGATTGCTATGGTGATCGGTGTTATCTTTGGGATGTTTAGTGTTAGCCCTTATAAATGGCTCCGCTGGACAGCAGAAATCTTTGTCGATGTTATTCGTGGGATCCCATTGATGATCCTTGCTGCCTTCATCTTCTGGGGAATTCCAAACTTGATTGAATCGGTCACAGGTCATCAATCCCCAATCAACGACTTTGTTGCAGGTACCATCGCCCTCTCCCTCAATGCTGCTGCCTATATTGCAGAAATTGTTCGTGGGGGGATCCAAGCTGTACCGATTGGACAGATGGAAGCCAGCCGAAGCCTTGGGATCTCTTATGGCAAGACCATGCGCAAGATCATCTTGCCACAAGCAACCAAACTCATGCTTCCAAACTTTGTTAACCAATTCGTCATTGCCCTGAAAGATACGACTATCGTTTCTGCGATCGGATTGGTAGAACTCTTCCAAACTGGTAAGATCATCATCGCTCGAAACTACCAAAGTTTCAAGATGTATGCGATCCTTGCCGTCTTCTACCTCGTGATTATCACCTTGCTAACACGCTTTGCAAAACAATTAGAAAAGAGGGCTAACTAATGGCTAAATTAAAAATTGATGTCCATGACCTCCACAAATACTACGGTGAAAATGAGGTCTTAAAAGGAATCTCAACGAAATTCTACGAAGGGGATGTGGTCTGCATTATCGGACCGTCCGGTTCTGGTAAATCAACCTTCCTTCGTAGTCTCAATCTCCTCGAAGAAGTTACAAAAGGTCAAATTACCGTAAATGGATATGATCTAACCGATCCAAAAACCAATGTTGATCTAGTCCGTGAAAATATCGGAATGGTTTTCCAACATTTCAACCTCTTCCCTCACATGAGCGTCCTTGAAAACATCATGTTTGCGCCAGTAGAGCACAAACTGATGACCCGCGAAGATGCACAAAAAGTCGGGATGGAATTGTTGGAAAAAGTTGGACTCGCAGATAAAGCCGATGCCAATCCAAACAGCCTTTCCGGTGGTCAAAAACAACGTGTGGCCATTGCGCGTGGACTCGCCATGAATCCAGATATTATGCTCTTTGACGAACCGACTTCTGCCCTTGACCCTGAGATGGTTGGAGATGTATTGAACGTTATGAAAGAGTTGGCAGAGCAAGGCATGACCATGATCATCGTTACCCACGAGATGGGATTTGCCCGCCAAGTAGCCAACCGCGTCATCTTTACCGCAGACGGTGAATTCCTCGAAGACGGCAAACCAGACCAAATCTTCGACAACCCACAACACCCACGTTTGAAAGAATTCTTGGATAAGGTTCTAAACGTTTAGAATGATAAAATAACGAGTGGTTTCTGAAGCATCTAGCAATTTTGCTAGATGCTTTTTAGACCCAAAAAAGCATTTTCAAATCTGAAAATGCTTAGATTGAAGATAAAGACATATTAAAAACTTTCCTTAGGTGAGTACGGACGTCAGCGAACTTCTACGAAGT
>OGYU01001617.1_pt1 | contig 15714 bp, 18 predicted proteins | sample 1576581 | NCBI WGS metagenome assembly OGYU01 (sample SAMEA3541547, study PRJEB24748) | human gut metagenome | biome: human gut; feature: human-associated habitat; material: faeces | place: China | collected 2012 | reverse complement strand
TACTTTGTCTCCAGCGGATTTTCGCCTTCCCTCGCCTGCATTTGTACGAACTTTTAGTGTTCTGTATTTATCAGCCCATGACATAATTCTGCCGAATTCACCTGCGATTGATGCGTCAACTGTTGGGATAATACCATCATAGATATTACCTGTTGAACCGTCAAGTGAAATTGTATCACCTTCGTGATATTCTTTACCGTTAAGTGTAAACTTCTTGTTTTCTTCGTCCATTGCGATGTCGCCGCAACCTGATACACAGCATGTACCCATACCACGGGCAACAACGGCTGCGTGAGATGTCATACCGCCGCGAACTGTAAGGATACCTTGAGCGGCTTTCATACCTTCGATATCTTCAGGAGAAGTTTCAAGTCTTACAAGAACAACCTTTTCGCCTCTTGCAGCCCATTCTTTAGCGTCGTCAGCTGAGAATACAATCTTACCTGCTGCGGCGCCCGGAGATGCACCAAGAGCCTTACCCATTGGTGTAGCAGCCTTTAGAGCGGCAACGTCGAATTGTGGGTGAAGTAGTGTATCAAGGTTTCTTGGATCGATCATTGCAACAGCTTCTTTTTCTGTTCTCATACCTTCGTCAACAAGGTCACAAGCAATCTTCAAAGCAGCTTGAGCAGTTCTCTTACCGTTTCTTGTTTGTAGCATATAAAGCTTTTTATTTTCAACAGTGAATTCCATATCCTGCATATCTCTGTAGTGATCTTCAAGAAGTTTGCAAACATCCTTGAACTGAGCAAATGCCTCAGGGAATTCTTCTTCCATCTTTGCGATTGGCATTGGTGTACGAACGCCGGCAACAACGTCTTCACCTTGAGCATTTATAAGGAATTCACCCATAAGCTTCTTTTCACCTGTAGCAGGGTCACGAGTAAATGCAACACCTGTACCGCAGTCATCACCCATGTTACCGAATGCCATTGACTGTACGTTTACGGCTGTACCCCATGAATAAGGAATGTCGTTATCACGACGGTATACGTTAGCTCTTGGGTTATCCCATGAACGGAATACGGCTTTAACGGCACCCATAAGCTGTTCTTTAGGATCTGATGGGAAGTCTTCGCCAATCTTTTCCTTATATTCAGCCTTAAATTGTGATGCAAGTTCCTTTAGGTCGTCAGCTGTAAGCTCAACGTCAAAAGTAACTCCCTTTTCTTCTTTCATCTTGTCGATAAGTTCTTCAAAATACTTCTTACCGACTTCCATAACTACGTCTGAATACATCTGAATAAATCTTCTGTAACAGTCCCAAGCCCATCTTGCGTTACCTGACTTCTTAGCGATAACTTCAACAACGTCTTCGTTAAGACCAAGGTTCAAGATTGTATCCATCATACCCGGCATTGATGCTCTTGCACCACTACGAACAGAAACAAGAAGTGGGTTTTCCTTATCGCCGAACTTCTTACCTGTGATTTCTTCCATCTTGCCGATGTACTCGTTGATTTCAGCCATAATATCAGGATTGATTGTACGACCGTCTTCGTAATATTGAGTACAAGCCTCAGTTGTAATTGTGAAACCCTGCGGTACCGGAAGACCGATATTTGTCATTTCAGCAAGGTTAGCACCTTTACCGCCAAGCAACTCTCTCATAGTTGCATTACCTTCTGTAAAAAGGTAACAATACTTTTTTGCCATTGGATTCTCCTCCTAAAGTTATAAAAATAGTAGCGACGGCGTCTGCCGCCATATGTCTGTATATTAATTATACCATAAATAAAAGAAATGTCTATATTATTTATTCAAATTTTTTATAATTTGTGAAAAATATATCATTGTTTAGATATTTTTTTTATAAATCGACAAAAAAACACCGATGTGTCGGTGTTTTTTAGATTATTTTTTTACGTCTTTCATTTCAAATACGTTAATTTTCGGTGCTTTGTATGACTCAATGTAGTCAAGTGTTTCGTCCACGTCATCGAAAACTTTGTAAAGAAGTTTACAGCCCGCTCTCAAAAACTTTTCCTTGACCGCAACTTCAAGCATATCAATCATTGCGTTGTAATATCCGTTTACGTTAAGTATGGCGATAGCTTTGTTATGTCTTTCAAGCTGTTTTAGAGTAAACACTTCAAAAAATTCCTCAAAAGTGCCTATTCCGCCGGGAACAATAACAAAAGCGTCCGCTCTTTCTTCCATTATACGTTTTCTTTCACGCATTGTGTCCGTTCTGATAAGTTCCGTACAGTCTTGGAAAATACGGCCGTCAACACCCATATCTTCATCATCAAAGAAATTCGGTACAACACCGACAATTTCGCCTTTCTTTTCATAAACACCGCGTGCAACCGCACCCATAAGTCCGGATGCACCTGCACCGTAAACAAGTCCGTGACCTCTGTCAGCAATTTTGCGTCCGAGTTCTTCGACTTGGCTGACATAAGATTTATCTATTGTGCTGCTTGACGCTCCGAATACACAAATTTTCATAATATATACCCCTTTCTGCCTGTTATTTTTGAGAAAAACTGTTGTAGAAAACAGTTTCGTTTAAATCTTTTCTGCTTGAATGAGCCGCCGAAGGCTCTGCGTCGTCTGACGGATAACCTGTCGGTAAAAATGCAACGGGAACATAATTTTCAGGCAAATTGAATTGCTCTTTTACGTTCTTCGGATTAAATGAGCCTACCCAAGTCGTTCCGAGCCCTACGCTTTTTGCCGCCAACATCATATGCGTTGCAACGATAGCCGCGTCGATTTCGCCCTCGTCGTGTCCGTCATTTCCGCGCGTCCAAGATGTTTCTTTGTCGTAACATACAAGGAAATTAAGCGGCGGATTAAATGCAAATTTCGTGCATTTGCTCACCTTTTCAAGTTCTTTTTCGTCGGTAAGTACAAGTATTCTCTGTGGCTGAAAATTTACGGCGGTAGGCGCTGCCTGCATTGCCGCAAGAATATAATCTATCTTTTCTTTCTCTACTTTTTTATCAGAAAATTTTCTGAGCGAAAATCTGTTTTTTGCCAATTCTAAAAAATCCATTTTGAATCACTCCTCATCGTATTCTTTCCTTATTATTGTTATTTTATCATAAATATTATTGTTTGTAAATAAATTAAATTTTAATAATAATTGAATTTTTTATAAGTGTGTGTTATAATATATGCAAATGAGAAAAAGGAGGTTTTCCGATGTATACCGTTGATTTACACAATCATACAAAATTCAGCTATGACGGCTCGAACACACCCGAAGAAATAATTGAAAATGCAATCAGACACGGTGTTGACGTTATCGGTATAACCGACCATCAATTCTCAATCGGTGAAAATCTTCCTATATATTATGAATATATTCAGCATTGTAAAATAAAATATGCCGATCAAATAAAAGTTCTTTGCGGTCTTGAAATCGGTACACGTCCGACACCGCCGGAATCGCTTCCGCGTGCAACGGAAAATTTTGATTATGTACTTTTTGAATGCCTTGACGATACAAGGGCAATAGATTTTTATGAATTTTTGGAATGGCGAAAGCTGTTTAAATGCAAAGCAGGTCTTGCACATACCGATATTTTCAAACTCGGTGAAAGATACGGACTTGATATAATAAAAATTTTACGTGACAACGATATTTTTTGGGAACTGAATACTTCGGGAAATTACATATATTATTATGATTTTCTTACCAATGAAAAGAAACAGCAGATAATCAAAGAAAGCGGAATTCCCGTAAGCGTCGGTTCTGATACGCATTACATTGCGGAATATCGTAAAAAACAAATTCGCCGTGCGAATGAATTATTGCAAAAATTAAATATTCCTTTACCATAAAAATGACGATTTTTAATCGCCATTTTTTTATTGTTAAAAATAAAATCGAAAAAGTTTTAAAAATATTGCTTAAAATCGAATATTGTTATATAATATAAATAATTGTGATAAAATCGTTTTGTCTGTAATCTGAATAGGAGTGATATTTTTGAAAATAAAAAGTGTTTCAAAAAAATCCGTCATACTTATGGAGTTTGACTGGGTTTTGTTTATAGCGACAATCTGTTTGTCGGTGTTTGGAATAGTGATGATTTATTCGGCTACGCGAACATTGCAGTCGAATACGAATGTAATAGTGCAGTCGGGGGCAATGGTTATAGGTTGTGCGGCAATGCTTGTAACGTGTTTTTTCGATTACGAACAGCTTAAAAATCTCGTCAAACCGATTTATATATTCGCCATCGCGATACTGCTTTTGGTATTGGTGTTTGGTGTCAGCGGCGACTGGGGTGCGAGGAGCTGGATCAGATTCGGTGCAATCGGTATTCAGCCTTCGGAAATCGCAAAAATTTGCTTTATAGTAACTTTTTCGTGTCACTTATCAAAAGTGCATGACGATATAAATAAACCGCTTACGATTTTAGGATTGTTGCTTCATATCGGCGTGCTTGTAGGTTTGATTTTGTTACAGCCTGATATGGGCAGTGTGTTGGTATTTTTGTTTATGTTTATATGTCTTATGTTTGTTGCAAAACTTTCATATAAATATATATTGCCGATTGGTGTGGCAGGTGTCGCATCATTGCCTTTTATATATAAGTATGTACTTTCGGAATATCAGCAGAAACGTATTCAGGTGTTTTTCAATCCAAACCTTGACCCAAGGGGCAGAGGCTATAACGTAATTCAATCTAAAATTGCGGTCGGTTCGGGTCAGCTTTGGGGTAAAGGATATTTGCAGGGAACGCAAAACCAAATGGGTTATTTGCCTACTAAATATACCGACTTTATATTCAGTGTAATAAGTGAGGAATTTGGTTTTATCGGTGCATTGCTTGTTACGGCGGTGCTGTTCTTCATAATTTATAAATGCTTTAAAACCGCTCAAAAAGCCGATAATGCTTTCGGAAGATATATTTGTGTCGGTGTCGGTGCAATGATGTTGTTCCACGCATTTGAAAATATCGGTATGTGTATCGGACTTATGCCTGTTACGGGTATTCCGTTGCCGTTTGTAAGCTACGGCGGTACGTCGCTTGTTGTGAATATGATTGCAATAGGACTGGTGCTTAGTGTGTCGTATCACAATAAACCGCGAAGTGTGTTTGACGTATACTAATAAAGTGAGCCTGGTGACAAAATGTCACCAGCTCCAAAAATCACATCTGCGATGTAATTTTTGAGTATTTTTTTGAAAAAATCATAAAGTTCCTCCAAAGTCGAAACTTTAGATTTTAAGCCATTTCTGCCGCACAGGTCGTCAGAAATGATTTTTAATGAGGTTGCACCTCAAACTCCCAAAAATAAAGTAGACAAAACCATTATGGTTTTGTCTAAAGTCCGAGGCTGTCGACAAATTGTCGGCAGTTTTTTTGTTTACTCACAAACTATCGTCGATTGAATATTATATAGTAAGGAGGCAAGAATTTCTCGCTTGCCTTTTTAAAATATTTGAGGGGAGTGAAATTTATGTATATATTGATTGGATCGGTCACTACTGCGACAAGACTTAAAAAAGCTGCAGAAAAAATTATCGGTTTTCCGGCATATGTTGTGCATACGCCGTCCGCTTTAAATCAAGGTGGCTGTTCCTATTCCGTGCGTGTTGATGACCGTGCACTTAATGAAATCAGAAAGATAGCCGGCGATAATGAAATTCCGATTAGACGGATTTATATAGAAAGAACAGTAAACGGGGAGCGTGTGTATGATGTTGTATCTTGATAATGCGGCAACGACTTTGAAAAAGCCTTTGTCGGTGTATGCGACGCTTTTTAAGAGTACCTTGTTTTCGGGCGGAAACGCAGGACGGGGAGGACATAAGATGAGTACGGACGCAGTGCGTGCTATTGTAGATACACAAGATTTGATTGCACAGCTTTTTAATATAAAAAAAGCCGAAAATATTGTTTTTACGCAAAATGCGACGTATGCCCTAAACACTGCCATTCTCGGCACAATGTCAAACGGAGGACATATTGTCGTTACGGAGATGGATCATAACAGCGTTTTAAGACCTGCATATTTGTTGGGTAATTATACCGTTGTAAAAGCGGATAAGAGCGGATATGTACACGCGGAAGATGTTGAAAAGGCTGTGAGGAAAGATACAAAGCTTATTGTTTGTACACACGCGTCAAACGTGTGCGGAACAATTCAGCCGGTGTATGAGATAGGAAGAATAGCGAAAAAGCATAAAATACCGTTTTTGCTGGACGTTGCACAAACGGCAGGGAGCATAAATATTGATACAGAAAAAATGAATGCGGATATGATAGCTTTTCCGGGACATAAAGGTCTTATGGGACCGCTTGGAACAGGCGGATTGTATGTGAAAAGTCCGGAAGAACTTGCACCGCTTGTGACGGGCGGAACGGGAAGTAATTCGGAGAGCGTTTCCCAGCCGGAATTTATGCCCGATAAGTTCCATAGCGGTACGATGAATACACCTGCAATTAAGGCTTTGGGGGCAGGGGTTAAGTATGTTATGAAATACGGCGTTGATGTAATCGGTAAGTATGAAAAAATGCTTTCCGAAAAATTTAAAGAAAATTTGATGAATATGGATAATGTTACGGTATACGGGAATGATAACAGTGTTGCGACTGTCGCGTTTAATGTGGCAAATCTCGGAAGCGAAGAAGTTTTTGAAATGCTTAAGGGCAAAGCGGCGGTAAGAGCGGGTTATCATTGTGCACCGCTCGCACACAGAGCGATAGGTACATCGGATAGGGGAGCGGTCAGAGCGTCGTTCGGAGTTTTCAATTCAAAAAATGATGTGGTGAAAATGACTGATTATGTGTATAAGATCAGTAAAAATATGTCGGGATAGAGAAATCTGTCCCGATACATAAAAATGACAAATTTTTTTGAAAAAAGTATTGACAAATGCTTTTTGGTCTGTTATAATTAATCAAGTCAGTTGGTGAGTAGAGAACTCACTGAAAGACAGATTGAATTATGCGGGTGTAGTTCAATGGTAGAATTCCAGCCTTCCAAGCTGGTCGCGTGGGTTCGATTCCCATCACCCGCTCCAATATATGTGTCTGTAGCTCAGTTGGATAGAGCAATTGCCTTCTAAGCAATGGGCCGGGGGTTCGAATCCCTCCAGACACGCCAATTTCTTTTTGGAATTCAAAAAGAGTTTAGTGTGCGTAGATAACTACCGCCATCATATGGTGGGTATAGTTCAGCTGGTTAGAGCGTCAGTTTGTGGCACTGAATGTCGTGGGTTCGAATCCCACTACCCACCCCATTTTAATTTTAATATACAGGGATATAGCCAAGTCGGTAAGGCACCAGATTTTGATTCTGGCATGCGTAGGTTCGAGTCCTGCTATCCCTGCCAGGGCCATTAGCTCAGTCGGCAGAGCACTTGACTTTTAATCAAGTTGTCCGGGGTTCGAATCTCCGATGGCTCACCAAGTAAAAACCGCTTAAACACTACGTTTAAGCGGTTTTTTGTTGTTTATTATATTTTGAGGTTGTATATTACGTGTATATTACTGCTATATTTTGTTTATGGCTCGAATGGATTCGCTTGTGAAAATGTTGGAATTTGTGTTGGAGTGGTAATGTGGATGCGATATAATTGAAATAGTTTGTGGAACAGCGAATCGCTCTTATCAAACATTGAATGTTTGTCGGAAAAAGTGTTGGAAAACAAAAAATATAAACAAAAAAGTGTTGAAAACCTTAGGTTTTCAACACTTTATCATTTGGCAGGGGGTACAAGGACTCGAACCTTGGGCACGCGGTTTTGGAGCGAAAAGTACGCTTTCAGTTAAGCCACGTGTCGAAATTCATCCCTCAAAATCCACATAGTAACAGCGCTTTCGGGATTTGAAAGTACTGTTTCAACAAGATACATAGGCGGTGCAACTCTAAAGTTTTCTTTAGCTAAATTAACCGTACGCAGCTCCCTCTGCAAAATTATAAATATCTTCAAAAAGATATTACCGCTAAGGTCTTATATGTTCCATCGGAAAGTTGCTTGAGAATGGCAAAGTCAAATAAATTAACAGCTTTCTTTTTATTGATTCGATCTTCTTCTCGTGCAAACTCGGTAGAATCAGTAAGCCCTAATTTATTTTTTGTGAGCATTTTTATAAATTATTGTGCTTCAAATTATCCGTTTTTTCAGAGTCTAAAAATATGTCGCCCTCTCTCGTGGACAAAAATGTTAGATTCCGTTTTTGAAATCTGACATTTTTGTATACAGCCTGAGGTCTGTTATTACTAACAGACCGCTATCAAAAAGCATATACTGAAATATGAATTGAACCACTGTGTACCGAACGGTACACGCGGTGGCGAGAGAGGGCTAACTCATTAAGAGTTAACCTCTACTCGATTGTGTAATTTTTTTGTGTCCGCTAAATTGGACTTTGTTTTTGGTAGAATTAAATCATAGAAAAAAGCCTAAAAATTCTATTTACTTATTTTGGATACAGTGATATAGTGGTTGTATAGATTGCTATATTACAGAAATTGAGTAATACAGTGACTGGGGGAATAGAAATGAAATGGACAAATGGTAAAAAGACTGTGGCAGTAATAGCGGTAATTGCCACAATATCTATGATTTGCGGAATTGTGTATTATGGTGTGATGCAAAGTAAATACAATAACGTGGTGGAAATGATAAAGCAAGGCAACTATGAAACTGCTGAAGAAATGCTTATTGATATGAATGTAAAAGGTACAATCGATGATAAGAAAAGGGCGGACTTTAGAGCTCGTGCAAAGGTGAGGTGCGAACATCCGGATGCTAAGCCTGCAGAACCTTATTTTGCTGATTCAGCCATTCTGTATGTATATATATCGGCAATGGAGTATTACAATGATAATAAATTTGAATATGCAGAAAGCAGAATAAATCTTGTGCCGGAAGATTACAGAGGTGCTTTGTGTGAAGAAATAAAAACTTCAAAACAAGAGATAAATAAAAGATATGAAGAATATCAACAGGAAGTAGAAAAAGCAAAAGAAAAAGAAGAATCTGTTAATACATATAAAGAAAGAAGTGCGACTGAATCAAAGCAAAATGTACAAAAATCCGAACAAAAGCAATCATCAGCCAATTCATCGTACTATAGAGGGTATAGTTCATCAAATTCCGTTGAATCATCGAGTGGTAACCGGAAAAAATCTGATCCATATGATGTGTATGATTATGATGATCCGGAAGACTTTTATTATGACAATTATGACGATTTTGAAAGTTACGAAGATGCTGAGGATTATTTTGATGACCATAACGATTAAGTAAATAGGTGGGGAGAAAGATGGATAAGAAACAACAAGAATATTTTGATTTTATGATGAGTAAACCGTCTGGAGACAGTCAATACTCTTCCGGCGGAAACGGTGGTGGTTGTTTGACAAATATTATTGCTCTTTGTATTGCAATTTTGATTTTGGCAATTATAGGTAGCTTGTTTGATTAAACAGAAAAAATGATTTGGAAAAATGTAGATTATTCTAACTTTTCTTGTAATGTCCACTAAATTGGACTTTGTTTTTGGTAGAATTAAATCATAGAAAAGAGGAAACGTCTTAATTTACAAAGTGAAACTCGGATTTTGATAAAGAATACGAGGACAAATAAAAGGAGGAAATTAAAATGGCATGTAAGAAACCGGAAGGATTTTTTGAGGGATTGGTACACGATGCAACGTTGTATTCAGCTGTGCAGGCAAGTAAGGACAGTAATGGAAAACCTGATCCGTACAAGGCTATGGGTATGGCAGCCGGAATGGGACACACCTCGGCTTATGATAGGACAAGACTTGGAGCAATGCTTTGGGCTGAGGGTGCATTTAAAGATGATTGATAATATCAGTGAATTTTAATTGCAATGATATAGTAAATAGTATTATTTATGAGAATCAAACCTGTTGGAATTGATAGGTTTGATTCTTTTTTTGTGTGTAGCATAATAGACAAAGAAGACATTGCATATTTGTACAATATTAATGAAATTCAATTTTTTTATAAAAAATCGCTGATTTTGATGAAAAAATGCGATTTTGGCGAAAAGTCAAAAATCCGTATTACAATTTGTATTACAATTTAATCGAAAAATAGTGTTAAAAAGTGAAAAACAGTGAAAAATCAAAAATAAATTTAAGTAACAAAAAAGTCTTGAAACCCGCATAAACACTAGGCTTTCAAGACTTATCTTTGGCAGGGGTACAAGGACTCGAACCTTGGGCACGCGGTTTTGGAGACCGCTGCTCTACCAACTGAGCTACACCCCTATCAGTAAACTGCCTTATTATTCTACTACATAATCGACTATATGTCAATAGTTTTTTATGAATTTACTTTAAATATTTCAAAAATAATCACATTATGTCGATTTGCAATTCTGAAATTATATCAAAACACCGTTACAATGGTCGATTTCGTGTTGGACGATTTGAGCTGTCCAGCCTTCAAAAGTTTTTGTTCTTATTTTAAAATCAAGTGTCTGATACTGCACGCGTATTTTCTTATACCTTTTTATTTTACGTGGACCGCCGAGCAGGGAAAGACAACTTTCTTCCGTTTCGTATGGGTCAGACCTTTTAATTATTTCGGGATTTAGCATTATCATATATTTTCCGTCATTATCAAAGCATATAATGCTTTTATTTACGCCTATCATATTTGCCGCCATACCTACACATATTTCTTTATGTGCGGTTAAGGTTTCAAGCAAGTCTTGGGCGGTTTGTAAATCGGCGGCTGTTGCCGGTTCTGATTTTAATGCCAAAAATATTGGGTCATGTACAAGTTCTTTAATCATTTTAAAACCTCACAATAATATTGATTACATTTGAATTATAACACAATAGTAACATAAGTCAAGTGTAGGGTAATTTTATTTTTACAGTGAAATATATTGACAAAATAATACAATATAGGATAAAATATTTATGAAATAAATAAAATTGGTGATGAAGAAAATGATGAAATTAAATATAGCGATTTGCGATGACAATAAATTAGTATTGGACAATGAGAAAACACTGATTGAAGAAACGTTGAAAGAGATGGGAATACCGTACAAGATGGACAAGTATCAAAATCCTGAAAATCTTATCAAAAATGCATGGCAATACGATATGGTGTTTTTAGATGTGGAAATGGATGAAGTCAACGGAATTATGGCGGCGGAAAGTATTCACAATATCAATAAGGAATGTTTGCTGTTTTTCGTAACCAACCACGAGGTTTATATGGACTATGCTATGAACGAGTATGCATTCAGATTTTGGGTAAAGCCTATGTCGAAAGAAAAACTGAAATTTGGGTTAGAATCGGCATTGAAACGGTTGGAGAGCGATAACAAATGCATAGAATTCAACACCGACAGAAATGTTGTGAATATACCGATAAATAAAATTATTTTTATATGTGCCGAGAACAAAAAGACGACTATTGTTACGGTAGATGAACAATTTGTAATTGACCGTCCGTATAAAGTGGTCAAAGATATGATAAATTCATATTTCTTCTATGAGTCACACGCAAGTTACTATGTAAACTTAAATTATGTAAAAGCATATTCGCCGTCACACGTAAAATGTGGAATAGGAAATCATGAATATGAAATTCATATGTCGCGAAGAAAATATACGGAATTTAATAAATATTTTATAGATTGGATGGGTGAACAAAAATGAGAATAGATGCAGGATTAATTAGTGGAGTAATGCTTGAATTTGTGATAATGCTATATTACGCAAATACAACTCTAAAACCGAAAAGAAATTATTATATAAGTGCTGCTATCGGTTTTGTGGGATATTTAATTATTTTTGGCTTATCACTATTCAATCGGGTATTAATTAATATTTCGACTTTTTTAGTAGTCAACTCTTTGATTTTTATAATGGGTTACAAGATAGATTATGCTGTTGCGGTATTCAAAGTATTTGTTATGACTACGTTTATGTTCTTAGGTGAAACTGTGATAACTTTTGTTTTGGGATTAGGATTGGATGCGTATACTTCAGAGAGTTTAACACCTGAAAAGTCAATGCTTGTAACTGCCGGAGGAAAGTTTCTTTATTTTATTGCAATACTTATAATAAAGAAAGTAGAAAATCGAATTGCAAAAAAATATGATTATAAAGGTATAGCTGCCTCAGAAAATTCGTCGCTGATATTAGTTGCTATGCCAATAGTAACTTTTGTATGTATAGCAATAGTATATCCTTTAAATCTTGATGGACGCATATTTTTCTCTATTTTTATTTTAGCAGTTACGGTTAATATTGTTGTATTTGCGGTTAATGAAATTATGCTGTCAAAAAATATGAAGATAAGAATACTCGAGAAAGAAAATTATCAAAATCGTGTTGAATTAGAGGAATATAAAACCATAGGTGAAAAGTATGAACATAGCAGAATAATGAATCATGATTTCAGAGAACATCTAAATGTTTTGAAAACTTTAATTTCGGAAGATATCCAAAAAGCTCAAGAATATGTGGGAAAGATTGAAAAAGAGTGTGAGGATTCAAAAATAGAAAAATACAGTGACAATAATATTCTTAATATATTACTTATTCGCAAGAAAAAAGAATGTGAAGAAAACGGAATTAAGCTAAACATAACTTCAACCAATCCTAAACTTGATTTTATCGACGGAATGGACACTGTTGCTATATTTTCTAATTTGATTAACAATGCAATAGAGGCTTGCTCAAACTCGGCAAGAAAAGATATATTTATTGATTTATATACAGTTAATAACGCATTTAGCGTTATTAAAGTTGAAAATTATGCCGATAAAGAGCCGATAGTTGTCGAAGGTATGCTTAGAAGCGGAAAAGATGACGGTAATTCTCACGGAATCGGTATTAAGAGTATAAATAATTCATTAAGCAAATATGATGGTAAAATGAGTTGGTCGTATGATAAAGCCAAAGGTATGTTTAGAACCGTTATTTCCATAAACAATTCACAAATTAACATTTGAAAATTATATTGACATTGTTGACATTTAATGTTATAATGTGATTGTAGGAATATAGGCAAACGTAAAGATAAGAAAGGATGTTTTATTATGAAAAAGTTCCTAAACAAAGTAGTTCCAACATTAATCAAGTTTGTACCTGTTTGTGCAGCGTTGATGCTTGTGATTAACAGTAATTCAACATCAACCATTGTAAACGGTCAACCTGAAGCACCAAAAGGACTTAAGAAGTATCGTAAGTTCTGATTATGTTTCGTAAATTTTCGGAATGGGCTGTGGCATATGCCATAAGATTAGGTTACATAAAAGAAGAAGAGCAGGAAGAATATACTTACGGACTTGACCTTGTAATGAGCGTTATTGCAAGTGATTTGACAATGCTTATAATAGGTATAATAATGAAAATGATACCACAAGTTGTCGTTTTCGGATTTATGTACAAGTTCATTCGCAAGTATACGGGCGGATTTCATTGCGAAACAGCCTTGACGTGCTATCTGTCGTCAAGCACGATGTGTATATGCGTTTTGCTTGCTATTAAATATCTTCCGTATAACCTTGGCGTATACATAGTCGCAACCGTTTTATCTATTGGGGTACTCTTTGCAATTTCGCCAATCGAAGCTATAAACAAACCTTTGGAAGAAATTGAAGTTAAAGTTTTCGGAAAAAGGGCGAGAATTGTACTTTGTATTACACTTGTAATATTTGGTGTAATTTGTGCGTTTGGTTTGACGGAAATGGTAAAAACAATGGCAATAAGCGTCGTTGATATTTTGCTTTTTGCGGTTATGGGTAAGATAAAATTGTTGAACTACAAAAGGAAAAAAATTGAACAGAATTAACTCGAAAAATGTGACATTTTTACAAATGTCACATTTTTTGCTACCAAGTTTCCGGATTAAGCTACCACTTAGTCGTAAACTGTTTACTTTTTTAAATTTTTGAGATAATATTACTGTATCAGATTTTATTAAAATTTTATATATTTCAATCGAAAAAACATCGGTTTTGCATATCTCCAAAGCAAAAACGATGTTTTTTTATTTTTACAGGGATATGTTGGAATTATCCGATTAATTTATTTTAGAATGGATTGACGGTAAAATGACAGTGTGATATAATTTTAGTAGTTTATGAGATTAGAGGAGAATGAGAATGAGTTATATAAGAAATGTTGAATTATCCGACGCGGAAGTGTTGGTTGAAATATACCGTCCGTATGTCGAAAACACAACAATATCATTTGAATGTGAAACGCCGTCTGTAGACGAGTTTAGAAGTCGTATTGAAAATATTTCAAAAAAGTATCCTTACATTGTTATGGTGGAAGACGATGAAATTGTCGGTTATGCATATTCGGGAAGATTTAAAGGACGTAAAGCGTATGATTGGTGCGTTGAAACGACTATATATGTAAGAGAGGACAAAAAAGGCGGCGGATACGGTAAAAAGTTGTATCTTGAACTTGAAAAAAGATTGAAGAAACAAAACATTCTTAATATGTATGCTTGTATTGCGTATACGGACAATGAAGATGAGCATTTGACAAACAACAGTATGCAGTTCCACGAGCATATGGGGTTTAGGCTTATCGGTACATTTAAAAAGTGCGGTTACAAGTTCGACAAGTGGTATGATATGATTTGGATGGAGAAATTTATCGGTGAACATAAGGTTAATCCCGACGCGGTGACAAGACCGGAATTTTAGTTTACAATTTTCGATATGTGTGATAGACTATAAGTACGGTGCATAAAATAGTACATAAGGAGGTTTACATATGGCGAATAAAGTAGAAGATTTAGTCAATGTGATTTTAGACAGCTACAATGAATGTGACATTACAGCGAGAATTGACGAAGAGAATATGCTTAACAAGGATATTCTTATAGAAATTATAGATGAAATAAGAAAAGTGCTTTTTCCGGGCTTTTTTGACAACAACAAGGTCAGAAGTGAATACTTAAAGTTTCTTGTCGGTGAAAGACTGGAATTTATACAGTATCATTTGAAGAAACAGGTATCAAACGCGTTTGCAAATCAAGATGTATGCAGAGAGTGCAGTAAGGCACAGGCAGAGGAAAAAGCGGAAGAAGTTGTTTTTGAATTTTTAAAGAAAATACCGAAAATAAGAGAATACTTAAATACAGACATTCAAGCTGCGTATGACGGTGACCCTGCGGCATACAGCACAGATGAAATAATTTTCTGTTATCCGGGAGTGTTTGCAATCACTGTTTACAGAATTGCTCACGAATTGTGGCTTTTGGGCGTGCCTATGATTCCGAGAATAATGACGGAATATGCTCACAGCACAACAGGTATAGATATTCACCCAGGTGCGACTGTCGGCAAATATTTCTTTATAGACCACGGTACAGGTATTGTTATAGGTGAAACTACCGAAATCGGCGATAATGTAAAAATATATCAAGGCGTTACTTTAGGCGCACTTTCGACAAGAAAAGGTCAGCAGTTAAAGGGCGTTAAACGTCATCCGACTATCAGTGACAACGTTACGATATATTCGGGTACGACTATTCTCGGCGGTGAAACGGTTGTCGGTAAGGGTACGACTATCGGCGGTAATGCGTTTATCGTTAATTCCGTTTCGGAGGGTATGAAAGTCAGCGTGAAAAATCCCGAACTTGAGTACAGTGTCGGAAATGCGTCTATGAAGGACGGTTATTGGGATTGGTGTATATAAAAAATTTGCGAGCCTGTCGACAGCTCTAAAAATCACATCTTGCGATGTAATTTTTGAGTATTTTCAAAGAAAAAATCATAAA
>OGYU01001615.1_pt1 | contig 15728 bp, 9 predicted proteins | sample 1576581 | NCBI WGS metagenome assembly OGYU01 (sample SAMEA3541547, study PRJEB24748) | human gut metagenome | biome: human gut; feature: human-associated habitat; material: faeces | place: China | collected 2012 | reverse complement strand
TTTGAATTTGAAGCAACCAAGTTGGATTATACTTTCTCCCTACCCGATAATCGTCACGCTCTACCGGTGTGAAACTGATCACAAAAAGCAGGTTATTCTTTCCATCCTTACTCTTTCGCACAAAGCTGTAAATACTGCGTTCGTAGTCGTTGGCATTCATCCACTCAAATCCTGCCCAGGTCGTATCCTGCTCATACAGGCATGGATTTTTGCGATACAGATGAAGCAGTGCCTTTACCCAGTCCTGCATATGTTTGTGTTTCGGATCATCGAGCAGATACCAGTCTAACTCGCGCTTCTCGCTCCACTCACGCTCCTGCGCGAATTCCTGTCCCATAAACAGAAGTTTTTTGCCGGAATGTCCCATCATGAATGCATAGCCCGCCATAAGGTTTTTAAACTTATCCCCTTCGAGTCCGGGCATCTTGTTGAGCATGGAACATTTCAGATGCACAACCTCATCATGGGATAATACCAGAATGTACTTCTCACTCTCATTGTAACTCATAGCAAAGGTCATCTTGTTGTGATTGTCCTTGCGAAAATACGGGTCAAGCTTCATATAGTCAAGGAAATCATGCATCCAGCCCATGTTCCACTTGTAGCTGAAATTAAGTCCGTCATCCTCTACCGTACCCGTCACTTTCGGCCATGCCGTTGATTCCTCTGCAATCATCACAGAACCCGGATTTCTTCCGAGAATCAGCGTATTGATGTGCTTGAAAAACTCAATGGCTTCCAGATTTTTATTTCCACCATAAATATTCGGAACCCACTGTCCATCTTCCTTACCGTAATCCAGATACAGCATGGATGCAACTGCATCCACACGAAGCCCGTCTACGTGATAATTCTCAATCCACATCAGTGCACTTCCGATCAGGAAGTTCTTGACCTCATTCTTTCCGTAATCAAAGATTTTGGTTCCCCAGTCCGGATGCTCTCCTTTGCGCGGGTCTGCATATTCATAAGTTGCAGTACCATCGAACTCTGCCAATCCATGCGCATCTTTTGGAAAATGCGCCGGTACCCAGTCAAGGATCACGCCAATCTTGTTCTTATGGCATTCGTTGACCAGATGTGCAAAATCCTCCGGTGTTCCATAGCGGGAAGTCGGTGCATAATATCCCGTTACCTGATATCCCCAGGAACCATCGTATGGATACTCGGAAATCCCCATCAGCTCAATGTGGGTATATCCCATCTCCCTGACATAAGGAATCAATGTCTTTGCCAGATCGCGGTAGGAATAAAATCCATCATCGTCCCGCCCCGGATGGCGCATCCAGGAACCCGGATGTACCTCATAAATTGCCAGCGGCTGCTCATATACTTCCTCTTTGGAAAGTTTTTTTCTGGCACTCATCCATTCGCTATCAGACCAGAGGAAATTGGAAATATCCGTGACAATGGAAGCTGTCTCCGGCCGCAGCTGTGCATAATTTGCATAAGGGTCTGCTTTGTACAGCTTTCTTCCGTCCTGCGCGATAATCAGGAACTTGTACATACAGCCAATCTGGACGCCCGGTACAAACAGTTCGTATACGCCCATCGTCTCCGGTGTCACACGTTTCATCTCGTGGGAAGTTTCATTCCATCCATTAAATTCCCCAATCACGTATACACGATCCGCATGCGGTGCCCAGACATCGAAGCATACTCCCTCTTCTCCTTCAATTGTCATTTTGTGAGCACCCATTTTGCGATAAATATCATAATGTGTTGCCTGTCCAAACAGGTAACAATCCATCTCTGTAAAATTACTCATAAATACCCTCCCTGTCTTCTCTTATCTATCTTACTCGAAATCCTTTTCCGTTAGTACAATTCTGTCATCATCCGTATAACGGCTAGCAGTCAGAATACTGATAGCTTTCTTTAACCCTCCATGTGCCTCCCGATGAATTGCTTCATCCACAATGTCTTTCACCTCTGTCAGGGTTGTCGCCTGATCCAGTCTCTGAATATTGCTGATCCGGTTATACAATGCCAGAACCGCCATGTCGTCAATTTTGTATCCAAGTTCTCTGGAATAAGAGCGCGCAAACGTGACCAGCTCATCATTTGTAAAAATCGGAACTGAGATCTGTTCACTGAATTTTTTGGCAAATGTTTCATTCTGCGCAAATAATCTCTTGATGCCCTTGGATGTGTCTTCGAGTATAACGAAAAGACCACTCTCATCTGCGTCCAGCAATCCGGATAACTCCGACACGGTCTTTTTCTCCATATCTCCTGCCTGTTCAATAATCAGGCATCCTCCTGCCACCTTATCCAGCAGCCCGCCGACATTTTTCTGGTTCAATGCTTCCGCATGGATCTTTCCAATCTTTCCATCCAAAACCCCGGTCTCCTGCTGCAGGACTTTGATCATGCTGGTGGCAAGTGTTGTTTTTCCACTTCCCTGTCCGCCTTTAATTACGAGATTCCCCCTCGATGCAGTTTCCTTATTTTTCAGATGGGACGAAGCAACTGTCAACGCTTTGCAGAGCTGATCCTCCATGCCCTTCACCGGCATAAAATACGAAAAAATCGCTTTCTGTTCATCGGTCAGTTCTACAAGCGGAAGATTCTGTTTTTCCTCTTTTCCCAGATCCACCGGTGTGTCTACCTGTGGAATATGTACTGTTTTTCCTTTCCAGGAAGAGCGATCTGTTTTTCTTCTTACAAAAGCAAACTCTTCTTCCCTCTCCTGTGCAAGTGTTGGTTTCTGTGGCAGATCCGCGATCGGAACCTCCTCAAAATCCTTTTTCTTTGTTTCTGTTTCTGTTTCTGTTTCCATTTCTTCTACACCACGATTCTCATTTAAGTTTTGGTCATCTTCTGTCATATCGGATGTCTCTTCTGCTGCTTTCTGTGCGGCAGCTTCCGTCTTTTTTTTCTGCTGGGAACGTACCATTTCTTCTAAAGATACTCCCTCTGGCCAAAGTTCTTCGGCATCTGTATCCCTGGCAGGCTGTTCCTCTTTTTTGTTCTCTTCCTCTTCTTCCTTTCGTTCTTTTGGATCATCCGCTTCCGGCGGTGTTTCCCTTTCCGGCGTCTGTGGCGGTGTTTCCGTCGTTTCCTCCACAATATCCGCCTTCTCTGCCAGTACCGCATCTAGTTTTGGCAATACTCCTGTCAGGCGGTCCATAATATCGCCTGCCTCCTGCAGTGCACGCGCTTTGGCGGATTCGAGTTTCCGCTTTCTGGCATCTTCTAATGCAGCTTCCGCAGCCTTGCGCATTTTCTCCCACTCACTCAGCACTTCCTCAATTGTCATCTGGCCTGTGATCTGATGCTCAATCATGTTTTTCTCATTTGTCATCATGCTCATCTGACCATCGGAGTCTTCTCCCAACAACTCTTTGAAATTTGTCTTGAGTGAACCATCAATCTCCTCATCTGTCTCAATGTGCCGTGTATTCTGTTCCGGCTGTGCCTCAGGCTTTTCTTCCTCCATCTGCATTTTCAGATAAGGGACATCTTCCACCATACGATTGATATTGTCCAGCGTATCCGTGACGGTTTCTTTTTCGGTTGCATCCATGATCTGCTGCATACCCTTTGCAATTTCCGCCTGAAGATTGACGGTATTAAACCGTTCTGTGTTTACTTCTACTTTTGGAATTGCGACCGGATCATGCACGGTCTCCCCGGCACGCGCCATCTCCTCCACATCAATGTGTGTCAAACCTGCTCTGTCATCTTTTGCCTGACAAAACGACCGATACTTTTCTTCCTGTGTTTTCGTCAATGGCTGATACAGCATTTTCAGTTCCAATGCACGCTCTACATATGGCCCGTCTCCAAACCAGAGAACCAGCTCATCACATGCATCAATACACTTCTCACTCATCCCTGCTTTGTGATACAGATAAGCAAGCTCATATGCCCACTCTTCCGTATATTCCTGCTCCTTGAGTTCTTCAAGAATCGGTATCAGTTCTTCATAAGAAGCCCCCTGTGCCTTCTGTATATCATAGCGAAGTACATATTTAAGGGTGTCATGAGGCGCAATCTCCACAAACTCATCATAATAATCCTGTGCCGCCTGAAAATCTTTCATCTTGACCGCCACTTCCGCAAGACGGTAAATAATCATTCTTCCGATCGGCGAGCGGTCATATGCCATCAGCAAAACTTCCCGGCTCTCCTCATAACGCTGTACTTTTTCGTACACTTCCCCAGCTTTTACCAGACCATTTACATTTTTAACCTTATTCCAATTGATAGTATCTGCAATATCTGCTGCCTCATCGTATTTCTCTTCCGCATAGCGGGATTTCATCTGATCAAGCTTCAGATTATATTCGTATTTGTCCAATTGTTATCTCCTTAAAGTATCCCCAAACAGGTCTATCTGTCTATTTTCAAGTATACCATAGGCGGCAATTAGTGTCAAAAAATAATCCGAAAAAAAGAGCTGCACGCAAACGCGTACAGCCCTTGAAATTACTGGTTTTTCTTTGTTTCGTCTTTCTTTCCGGAATCTTTTAAAGTTCTCTTTTTCTTTTGTTTTTCCCCGTAATATATGATCGCACCGGTTGCCTCATTCACACCGGCCGCCTCCACATATGCCTCCGTTACGGTTGTAAGGTTTTTCTTCCGTATGCTGTGGTTTACCAGTCTGCGGATGATATAGTAAATCATTGCAAACACCGGAACTCCAAGCAGCATTCCCAGAAATCCAAACAGTCCGCCTCCGATCAGAATCGAAAACATTACCCAGAACGCGGATAATCCGGTGGAATCACCTAAAATCTTCGGTCCGATAATATTTCCATCCACCTGCTGCAGAACGATAATAAATATCAGCAGATACAACGCATGCAGCGGACTCTGGATCACCACCAGAAGAAGTGTCGGAATCGCACCGATAAACGGTCCAAACACCGGAATGACATTCGTCACACCAATGATAACCGCAACCAGTATCGTATCTGGGATATGCAGAATCAGACATCCAAAATAACAGATTACTCCGATGATGGCAGAATCTATAATCTTTCCAATGATGAAACCACCAAATACTTCATCTGCCTTGTGGAAAACTTCGATAATAATGTTTCCATGTTTCGATTTAAAGATCGCATACACAATCTTTTTGCTCTGTCCCACCAGGCTTTCTTTAATGGATAAGACATAAACAACGACAATGATCCCAATGATGAAGTTTAATATGGATTTGACCATCGTGATTACGCCGGAAGTAATCTGCAGCAGATATTGCTGCATCTGTGGCAGCAGATCCTTCGTTGCCCAGTTTTCCACCTGATCCGTCAGTTTTGTCAGCATATCACTGATGGTATCTGTCACTCCATAGGCTCCGAGTTTTCCACTTTTCACCATATGGATCAGGCTCTCCACATTACCAGGCAGTGCTTCCACCAGCCCGGTAACACTTGATACCACCGAAGGAACAATTGCCGCAATCAAAAGTACCAGAATCACCAGAAGAAACAGGATTGCCCCGGCAATGGACAATCCACGTGCCACTTTAGCCGCTGATTTTTCTGATTTCATTTTCTTTTTCAGAAACGGCAGCCAGTGCCGCTCCTGAAATTTCATAACCGGGTTAAGCAGATAAGCAAGTCCCAGTCCGATAATAATCGGCTGCAATGCACCTGTAATCAGATGCCAGGTATCTGCAACCCCCTTGTACCGGAGCACCAGGAAGAAAAATACGGTACAACAGGCAAAGGTGAGAAATACCATCAATCCGATTTTAATCAGAAGAACCGTCTGACGCATGCCATCCTCACTCTGTTTGATCTGTTCCATCTGTTTTTGTTTTTCCACGTCTGTCATACAAGATCTCCTATCCGCGGTAATAATTGATCAGGCAGCCTTTGAGAATAATATCTTTCTCATCCGGTGTCAGTTCTCCCATACGCAGGGTAAATGGCTTTAAAGCACCATCCTTTACCACATATGCCTCAAATTCTGTTTTTCCGTCTGCGATCGCCTCACGGATCTTTGGAACAAACAGGTAATCCAGATTGTGGAACGGAAGCTCTCCCTGATCAATAACAAACGGGATCATACCCCAGTTAATCAGGTTGGAACGGTATCTCTTGGTCGCATATTCATTTGCAATGTTTGCCCATCCGCCAAGTACCTTCTGGCAGGAAGCCGCCTGCTCACGCGCAGAACCGTCTCCCGGTTTTACTGCAAAAATCGTACTTCCGAAACCAACGTTTGAGCGGTTGACATCGGAGAACGCTGCACGGATGGTATCCATAACCGGATGAATCTCCGGAAGTGCATCCCCCGGACAGGTATCTGCCTCGACAGCCTTCTGTGCCTTCTGTACTTCCTTGGCACGTCCAACATATTCCGGATCCTTTCTGGAAAGTGCAAACTCTGCCAGTCCCAGTGGGTTGGAACGGAAAGAGGATGTCTCTCCGGAAGGAATCAGCTCGTCCGTTGTGGTCACCGGATCGTGAATCTCGGAAACAACTTTCAGCACAAGATTCTCCGGAAGCGGGCTCATAGCCGGCCAGTCCTTAATATTTGGTCCAAACTGGATCTCTACGTCCGGATCTGCCACACCCTTGCTATCAAATACACGGTTTTCATAAATGGTCTTATCAAAGAAGTATTTCGGCTTGCTGTAGTTTACATCAATATCGGTAGCTGCGGTAAGGAATCCCTTATTTGCAGCGGTTGCAGCGATAGAACGCGCATCCATCAGTGCTACGGAAGCAACCTGTCCGTTCTGTACCTTAGAGCCCTCACGGTTCGGGAAGTTACGTGTAGAATGACGGATGGAAAATGCATTATTTGCAGGTGTATCTCCGGCACCAAAGCACGGTCCGCAGAATGCAGTCTTGACAATGGCACCTGTCTCCAACAGATTGGCAACGGCACCGTTCTTAACCAATTCCATATAAATCGGAGTGGAAGCCGGGTAAACACTCAGCGTAAACTCGTCCGCTCCAATGGAAGTGCCCTTTAAGATGTCTGCTGCATCGCAGATATTTTCAAATCCACCACCAGCACATCCGGCAATGATACCCTGATCTACATACAGTCTTCCGTTCTTTACTTTGCTCTTTAAGTCAAGGTCTACTTTTCCATCAAAACTTACCTGTGCACGCTTCTCACAATCATCGAGAATATCCATCAGGTTTGCATTTAATTCCTCGATCGTGTATGTATTGCTTGGATGGAACGGCATGGCGATCATTGGCTTAATCTCGCTTAAATCAAGTTCGATAAAGCTGTCATAGTATGCAGTTTCTCCCGGATTCAGTTCCTCGAAATCTCCGGTTCTTCCGTGAATCTCATAGAATTCCTTCACCTGGTCATCGGTTCTCCAGATAGAGGACAGACAGGTGGTTTCTGTTGTCATAACATCAACACCAATACGGTAATCAACACTCAGATTGGATACGCCCGGTCCGACAAACTCCATCACTTTATTTTTTACAAATCCGTTGGCAAATACTTCACCGATAATGGCAAGCGCGATATCCTGCGGTCCGACACCCTTCTGCGGGGTACCTGTCAGGTAAATGCCGACAACTCCCGGCATATCAATATCGTAGGTTTTATTCAAAAGCTGCTTTACAAGCTCCGGACCACCTTCTCCAATTGCCATGGTTCCCAGTGCCCCGTAACGGGTATGGGAGTCTGATCCAAGGATCATCTTTCCGCCGCCTGCAAGCATTTCCCTTGCGAACTGGTGAATAACGGCCTGATGAGGAGGAACATAGATTCCACCATATTTCTTTGCACATGTCAGTCCAAACATATGGTCATCTTCGTTGATGGTTCCACCGACTGCACACAGACTGTTGTGACAGTTGGTGAGTACATAAGGAATCGGGAACTTCTCAAGACCTGATGCCCTGGCGGTCTGGATGATGCCGACAAATGTAATATCATGGGAAGTCAGCTTATCAAATTTGATCTGCAGTTTTTCCATGTTGCCGGATGTATTGTGACTCTTTAAAATTCCATATGCAATGGTTTGTTTCTTTGCATCTTCCGGTGTAACAGTCTTTCCTGTCTTTGCATTGACAGCAGCTGCCGCTTCCGGTGAATTAATGACAACATCCCTGCCGTTGACCAGGTATGCGCCGTTCTCATATAACTTCATAGTTTCCTCCTTGTTTTCGAAATCATGGTTAATGGTAATTATATAATAAAATGTATTTTTATGCAACGACTGCAAACGTAATGGATGCCGCAAACAGATCGCCATCTACCAGGATTGCAAACTCACCGCCCATCAGCTGTGTAAGATTCTTTGCAATGGACAGTCCAAGACCGCTTCCCTCTGTCGTGCGGGATTCCTCTCCCCTCACAAAACGCTCCGTCAAGTCTTTCCTCGCCGCTCCCTGTTCCGGCAGCGGATTTTTCGAAATATTTTTGATACGGAAAACCGCATTGTTCTCCTCTACTTCCAGATCTACATAAACCCGGGTATTTTCGAGTGCATATTTTGCCGCATTGGTATACAGATTTTCAATTGCACGGTAGAGCTGCCGTCCGTCTGCCCGGATCATCACCGAATTGTGCGGCAGTTTCGTCACAATGGTCAGCCCCCGTGCCTCAAAACGTTCATTGAACTCACCACCCGTCTGGTAAAGCAGTTCTACCAGATCGATGGTCTGCATATCCAGCTGGATATTTCCGGAACTGATCTTTGATGCTTCGACCAGATCCTCCGTCAGCTGTTTCAGCCGCTGGGATTTTTCATCCAGAACCCGGATATAATTACGTGCATTTTCGTTTTCCAGGTTTTCACGTTTGAGCAGATCCACATAATTGACAATGGAAGTAAGCGGTGTTTTGATATCATGGGAAACATTCGTGATCAGGTCTGCCTTCATCCGTTCATTCCGGATCCGCTCCTGAATGGCTTCGCTCAGCCCTGCACGGATATTATTCACAGAAGCTGCAATGCCTCTTTCCTGTCCGTGAAACTGTTCCACATCCAGTGTCGTATCCAGTGCCCCTGCCGCAATTTTTTCAATTGCATGCTGGATCTCATATCTTTCGCGCGCCTTACGCGTACACAGTCTGGGATTCTGTCCGGAGATAAACACCCGTCTCAGGAAGCTTCCTGCCTGATAGATCAGACTGTATGTCAGAAGGGTATTGTTTTTGACCCGCCGGACAATGCTCAAATAAAACAGCAGGAATACAACATCGACCAGATACCCGACTGTTCCGACCGCTACCATCAGTCCGGACAGTTCAAACTGGATGTCATGGAGATTTCTCCCCAAAAAGAGCACAAGATAAATGAATGCCACAAAAAGTGCCATCTGGATATCCGTATAAATTTTATCAATCCAGGTCAGGTAAATGGTTGCATCCTCCTCCGACCGGCGCCCTGCAGCACCTGTCAGATAGGCAAGAAATACAAAGCTTCCGACCATGCCGATCACCATAAACAGGCTGAGAATACCCAGCCCTCCGATATGTCTGCGCAGATTGTATCCAATCCCATAGATTCCGCAAAGCATCATAATCAGGAACATCTGATGCATGACAATGGCTGCGCCCTTTTTTCCGCTGGAGAATTCTTTCATAGACAGCTACGCCCCCGCTTCGATTTTATAGCCGACACCCCAGACCACTTTCAGATACCGCGGTTCTTTCGGATTGATTTCAATTTTTTCCCGGATATGCCGGATGTGGACAGCAACTGTATTGTCAGCGCCAATTGCTTCTTCATTCCAGATTTCCTCATAAATCTGACTGATGGAAAATACTTTTCCTTTATTTTTCATTAAAAGCAGAAGGATGTTGTATTCGATCGGAGTCAGTTTGACCTCTTCCCCATCTACCGTAACTTTTTTTAATTCATCGTTAATAACCAGACCGCCGGCTTCATAAACGGCATCACCGGAAGGGGTGCTCGAAAGTGTGGTATAACGCCGCAGCTGTGACTTCACACGGGCAACCAGTTCCAGCGGATTAAACGGCTTGGTCACATAATCGTCCGCCCCCACGTTCAGCCCCAGAATCTTATCCGCATCTTCTGTCTTGGCAGACAGGATGATAATGGGAATGCTGCTTGTTTTACGTGCCTGGAATGTCGCACGGATTCCATCCAGTTTCGGCATCATCACATCGATCACCATCAGATCAATTTTCTTTGTGCGAAGCATATCCAGAGCCTGTTCCCCGTCATATGCTTTTACTACCTGGTATCCTTCCTGAATCAGGTAAATCTCAATTGCGTCTACAATTTCCTTGTCATCATCACACACCAGAATCGTCATGCGGATGTCCTCCTATCAGGTTCTTGATCTTGTTCTGAAAGCCGGCGGATTTTTCTTTTTCTTCTGCTGCTTCCTGTTCTTCCTGTTCATCTTTCCACTTAAAATAATCAGCATCCAGATTCACACGCAGTTGTTCTTCCAGCTGCTTTAACTCTTCATCGTCATCTTCTACCGTAACCGGTGCCGGAATCTCCGGCTTCGGTGACAGCTTCTTTGGTTTTTCCACTGGCTTTTCTACCGGTTCTTCCGCAAGGTCTTCTACCGGTTCTTCCGGTACGGAAAGTCCAAGCTTATCCAGATATTCCTGGTTAATCTTAATATCGGTCTGCCGGTTTGCGTAAATTGCTTTTTCTTCCCGCTTCTCCTGCTCGTACTCCGGTCTTCCTTCCATCTTTTCCTTCTCAATCTCGCGGTTTCGCTCCTCGATGATCTTTAAGTACTTTTCGGTATCAACCAGATCCTGCAGCTGTCCTTTGAGTTCGGACTTGTTGGTTCTTAATTCCTGTTCTTCTTTTTCCATCTGTTCTTTAATTTCCTGATAGATGGCACCGACCTTTTTGTCCGCCTCCTGCATAATATCCTGCATACGGTTTAACGTTTCATCCATATACATGACAGATGCCGCATAAATGTCCTCTGCCTTACGGCTTGCATCCCAGATGATCTGATCTCCCTTTTTATGGAAATCGCGCTCTGCCTTGTCACGGCTTCGAATGGTCAGCTCGTATTCATCCATAATCTGATAAATACAGGTATTTAATTCTGCCAGCAGATCAATCACCTGCTGCTTATCTATGATAACTTTACTCGGCTCTTTCGGATACGGCTCACTCTTCGACAGCAAAACGTGAAGACTGCGCAGTACCTTTTCCGTATTGTCCTGTGCTCCCATGTGTCCTGATTCCTTCCATAATAGATAATTCCGTACTTTCTATTATAATCAATCCCCCTATAATACGCAATATTTTAGATTCTTAGGTTTTTCTAAATTTTATTACACAAAACTTTATTTTTTACAGACACAAGGTTATAATAATTTTTTGAAAATGAACCTGTTTAATAAAGGATATATACTATGAATATCGTCAAAACTTACGGAAATTATATTAAAAAATATGCCGGCACCCACCCGGCAGTTTCCCGCAAAATGATTGACATCGGATTACATCTCGAACAGTTCCGGACTGAACATTTTGCAGAAAAAACAATGCCGAAAGCATATCAGAAGCTGAATACGCTCGGCGTAAAAAATACGCTTCATGCGCTGGAATACCCGGAATCCACGGTCTGGTGCAATCTGTTTGCACCCGTGGAAATTTTCCAGTGCTTCGGACTCAGTGCGCTTTCCATGGAATGTCTTTCCTCGTTTCTCTCAGGATTTACGTGTGAAGACTATTTTATCGACCGCGCAGAAAGCCGGGGAATTGCCTCCACGCTCTGTTCCTATCACAAAGATTTTATCGGTGCCGTAGACTCCGGAATTATTTCACCTGCCAGACTCGGTGTGACAACTTCCATGATTTGTGACGGCAATATTAACACATTCCGCTATGTCAGCCGGCACACGGATCTTGACACTTATGTGATCGATGTGCCGGACAGCTGTTCTCCGGAAGCCGTGGAATATGTGACCATGCAGCTGAAAGAACTGATTCAGAAACTGGAAGCACTGACCGGAAAACGTCTGTCCATGGATGACCTGTCGGAAACACTTGCCCGCGAAAACCAGTCGAAAGCTTATTACAAAGAGTTTTTAAAACTGCAGGCAGAGCGCTATTATCCATCGACACTGACTCTGCAGATGTACATGCTTTTTGCCACCCACTTAAACATCGGAACACCGGAAACCCTTGACCTGTTCCGCAGTTTTGCCGAGGATATCAAACAATATCCGAAATATGACGGCACCCGGATTGTGTGGGTACATCTGCTTCCTTTTTATCAGGAAACACTCAAACACTATTTTAACCTGAACAGAGATTACCAGGTCCAGTGTACCGAAATGAACCTGGATTACATGGACGAACTGAATACCACCCACCCACTGGAAGCACTTGCCACTAAAATGCTAAACAATCTCTATAACGGTCCATACGAAAAAAAAGCAAATATGGTCGTAAAACTGGCAAAAGAAATGCATGCCGATGGCGTCATTAACTTCTGCCATTGGGGCTGTAAGCAATCTGCCGGCGGAGTATTCCAGCTTCGCGAAACACTCAAGGCCGCGGATATTCCACTGCTCGTTCTGGATGGCGATGCCATGGACCGCCGGAACAGCCATGACGGACAGATCAAAACCCGTCTGGAAGCTTTTCTGGAAATTCTGGATAAAGAGAGGAATTCATCATGTTAGGTTATGTATGTAAATATACCCCCATGGAATTATTTGAAGCCATGGACACGGAAATCACACGTCTGGAACCATCCGTTACGGATTTTAACCACGCGGACACCCTGATGCACGCCAACATCTGTTCCTATACCAAGGCCGTGCTGGAAGATGTGATGGAACATGACTATGAGGGTGTCATTCTGACTACCTGCTGCGACAGCATCCGGCGTCTGTATGACACATTAAAAAGCCAGTTCCCGGATAAATTTTTCTTTTTGCTGGATATTCCCCGCAAATTTAATGATTTCGCAGTAGCACTCTATGAGCGCCAGTTAAAACAAATGCTCACGGAGTACGAGGCTTTCTCCGGAAAAACACTGGATCTGAAACGTTTTGTTTCCATGATGCAGAACAAAGCAGCTCTGAAAAAACAGGAAAACACCCGCATGTCTTCCAGTGCAGTGTCCGAAAAAGGAAACGGACAGAAACTCAATATCGGAATCATGGGTGCCCGATGCAACAATGAAATCCGTCAGCTGCTTGTCGACCGCGGTGCCAATCTGCTGTTTGATTTAACATGCACCGGACTTGCACGTGATTTTTCCATTACAGAGGATCAGGTCCTGCATTCTTATGCTGCCGCGCTGCTAAACCAGATTCCATGCATGCGCATGTTAAAAGCAGCGAACCGTGAACATTTTCTTGACGGTTTTACCGACCGCCTGGATGGAATTATATATCATACCGTCAAATTCTGTGACTCTTATTCTTATGAGTATGCGGATTTCCGTCAGCGGCTGGATCTGCCGATTCTGCTGGTAGAAACCGATTCCACCAGACAATGTGCCGGACAGGTCCGGACCCGTGTGGAAGCCTTTATGGAAGAATTGAAAGTGAAAAAAGGATTGTCCCTGACCGGGGAAAAACAAATGATAAAAAGAAAGGGTGATACTGTGTATACATTAGGAATTGACAGCGGCTCTACCTCTACAAACACCGTAATCTTAGACGAAAACAGACAGATCAAAGCATTTTCAGTTGTCCGCACCGGAGCCAAATCTTCCCAGAGTGCAGATGCCGCACTGGCAGACGTTCTGAAAAAGGCCGGACTTAACCGGGAAGATATTTCCCTGATTGTATCCACCGGTTATGGTCGTGTCAGCATTCCATTTGCGGACAAAAATGTAACCGAAATCAGCTGCCACGGAAAAGGTGCGCATCTTCTCTTCCCGGACGTTCACACGATCCTCGATATCGGCGGTCAGGATAGCAAAGCCATCCGGCTGAATGACAATGGAGAAGTTGCCGATTTTGTCATGAATGATAAATGTGCCGCCGGAACCGGCCGCTTTCTGGAAATGATGGCGCGCTCCCTGGAAATCAGTATCGACGAACTTGGCCCGGTATCCCTGCAGTCCAAAGAAAATATTGAAATCAGCAGCATGTGCAGTGTTTTTGCTGAATCGGAAGTTATCTCCCTGATCGCACAGAACAAAGAGATTGCTGATATTGCACATGGAATTCACAAGGCAATTGCCGGGAAAGCAATGTCCCTCCTGAAACGTGTCGGTCTGAATCCGGGATATATGATGACTGGCGGTGTTGCCAAGAATCCGGGTGTCGTCGCCGTGCTGGAGGAGCAGCTTGGAGAAAAACTACATATCTATGAGGAACCAGAGATTGTCGGTGCACTGGGTGCGGCATTGTATGGGCTTGAGGAGATCCTATAAACCAGAAAATAATTTTACAACAACAATCGTGATACGATTTATTTTCCAATCGTATCGCAATTGTTGTTTTTCTGTTCATTTTAGGTTTTTCTGTTACTGTTATAAATCATTTGACTTCTGTCCAAAAATACGATATTCTGTTTTTATTGGGTTTATAAAATTATATACCACAATTACTTATGCGATACATCGCCATTGTACCGCAATCACCACTCATGGAGAGCATTTCGCTCATAAATTTCCATTAGAACCACAATTTCATAGAACTGGTCATAACAGCTCTGTTTTTTATACTTTCTATATTGTAAAAGCAGATGCTTATGATATATACTAAAGGAAAGGTAGGACACTACATGGGGAACACTGACATTTTGACAACTTCGTTGCCAGATGCCGGCACAGAAAACACAACAGAACACAGCACGATTTTCGACGATGTATTCCGAACCATTGCGCAAAAAATGCCGCAGCTTCTCATTCCGCTGATCAACGAAGTTTTCCATACTTCTTACAGCGAAGAGGAACAGTTTGAACAATTGCGAAACGAACATTACGAAAAGTACGGAACCGTGATCACGGACTCCATTATCCGGATTGGTGGACATATATACCATCTGGAATGCCAGTCCTCTAAGGACAGGACAATGGTTATCCGAATGTTCGAGTACGACATTTCGATTGCACTTGAGCATGCTTCTTTGGGGGAACATGCAATTTGGGAGATTGCGTTTCCTCAATCGTGCGTGCTTTACATCCGCAATCACCGTTCGCTTCCGGATTATCACGAGGCAATCGTAACGTTTGCAGATGGTCAGAAAGTACGTTACCGCGTTCCGGTTTTGCAGGCGAAAAGATACACGGTGGATCGGATTTTTGAAAAACGGCTGCTGATTCTGCTTCCGTATCATATCTTACGATATGAGCATTTTTTGAAACATAATGGAACAAATTCGAAAAAAGTGAAGCATCTGCTGGACGATTTCCGGGAGATCAACCGAAGGTTAGAGGACACGTCCGAAAAAGAACAAAAGTCACATCTTTATATGGATATGATTGTTTTAATTGAGAAAATCGCAGATTATATTATTCCAAAAGACAATGATATTAGGAAAGGATTGGGTGAGATTATGGGTGGTAAGATTTTGAAGTTACGGTCTGAAGAATTGCTGGAACAGGGCGAAGCCAGAGGCAGAATCGATGCAATTCAAAATATGATTGATCTTGGTTTAACCAAAGAACAAATTTTAAAAAAATATTCTCCAGAAGAATATGAAAAAGCATTAAATTCTATGCCAGTGAAAGCATAAACTCACCAAAAGGGGCTCCAAAGAGTCCCTTTTGATGTGTAATGACCATATTTACTTTTACTGTAACAGAGAAAGTACACCCTGATTAGACTGATTAGCCTGTGCGAGCATAGATTGTCCAGCCTGTGCAAGAATG
>OGYU01001602.1_pt1 | contig 15811 bp, 5 predicted proteins | sample 1576581 | NCBI WGS metagenome assembly OGYU01 (sample SAMEA3541547, study PRJEB24748) | human gut metagenome | biome: human gut; feature: human-associated habitat; material: faeces | place: China | collected 2012 | reverse complement strand
TATTATCGTTTTCCCTGTATTACGAAATCTTACTTGTGTGAAAGGCATCGAATTCACACCAGCGGTTTTAGGTTATATCACGAATATGGCTAAATTAAGTGATGTGCCATTATATTTTGATAAAGCTGTTTAATCTTGGTGATACATAAGCTTTGGAAATACTGAAATTTTGACTATGGTTTATAGGTGTGGTCATTTTTTCAGTATTTTTATTTATCGGTTTATAACCTCTAACGTTCATTTTAATTTCCCATCATTTTGATGAAGAGCAAAATGTTAAAGAATCTGTTTGATAAGTGGTGAAAAGTGCGGTCGAAAATTACCGTGTTTATTTAACTCAACTTCAAACTTATTTTGCTCAGAAGAAAGATCTCAGTGCAAAACTTAGATAATAATGATTGAAGCCTCATCTATTCGACATCTACATGCTAAAATGACAAAAGATTTCCAACTTTACACTTTCAATTATTGTGAAAAAAACAGAATATTAAAAATGACTTCATTAAATAAGGAAACCAACATGAAATTGACAAAAACACTTCTCACTACAGCTATTCTAGGCTTTTCACTTGCTTCTTGCCATTCAACAGGTTTGACAAATACACCGGACCAACAGCTTGATCAAGGTTTTGAAGCGGTCAATAAAGGAGATTACCAAACAGCGTTGAAACTTTGGAAGCATCTGGCTGATCAAGGGGATGCAAGAGCTCAATATAATTTAGGCCTTATGTATCGTAATGGAAATGGTATACAAGACGATGTTGAAGCAGCAAAATGGTTTCGAAAAGCAGCGGAAAACGGGGATGTAAAAGCTCAACATAATTTGGGCATGATGTATGCGAAAGGAGAGGGCGTAGAACAAGATTATGTTGAAGCGGTGAAATGGTACCGAAAAGCAGCTGATCAAGGGGGGCTACGTTCTCAATATAGTTTGGGCGTGATGTATTATAATGGAGTAGGTGTAAAACAAGATTATGTTGAAGCAGCGAAATGGTACCGAAAAGCGGCGGATAAAGGATATACAATGGCTCAATTTAATTTGGGCCTGATGTATCGCGATGGAGAAGGTGTAAAACAAAATAGAACCGTAGCCAAAGAATGGTTGGGTAAAGCTTGTGATAGTGGTGATAAAAAAAGTTGTTTGTATTATAAAAAATTAAAATAAGGTGAATTGTAATATTTCCTAACTTTGACTTGGATCATAGGTACAGTCATTTTTTCAGTATTTTTTATTTATCGATCTATAATCTTTTACGTCTATTTTAATAAGAGCGTAAAGATATGGAGCAAGAATATCAGCGTGCGGTTACCCGAATTTGTGTGCAAACCGCCTTGTTATTATTACAACATGGAGCAGAAAGTGCTGTTGTTGTGCAAATGGCACAGCGATTGGGTAAATCATATCCGTTTCTTTGTTGTTCTGTACCGTTTCATCCCAGGTGATATGCAGAATATAATAGTTCACATAATTCCCATTTTTATCTGGCTTTTGCTTTTCATCCGGAAGTTTTTCCTGACTGGCTGTCTTCCAATAAAGAGGCTCTGCTGATTTCTGAACATGACTATATTCTTCATATGTTTTCTTATGAGAAGCATTTGTTGCATAGTTGCTTTCTGTCTCTTTATTTAAATAGTTTCCTGCCAACTTACTACCTTTCTTATAGTAATCCCCCAGATAAAAAATACTTCCATCCACTGCCTCCGTTTCTATAGATGCCTTATCAATTTCATACGAAAATCCAATATTCGTAGTATGTGCCAGCTGAAGATGATAATCCAGTCCCGGCTTTGTGCTGTACACACAGAATACAACGTCTTTATACTTCTGTGCCTCGGAAACGTCAATATTGCTCAGCTCCAGCTGCTGGATCGGTTTTGCATCTCCGGCTCCGATCAGCAATGCGTTTGGCATATTTACTTTCGTTATCGTCTCCATACTTCGATGCATATACAGCCAGGCAAAAACCGGCAGCACCAGAAGGGCAGAGAATGCCAGAATCACAGATATGACACTCCGTTTTTTCCGCGTCAGCCACATCCTATGCTTCTCCTGCCTGCCCTCATCCTGCTGTTTCTCTGTCTGCTCCTTCATGGAAACACCTCCTTCTTTGCCACATTTTTGTCCGGTTTTATTGCGCATCCAGTTTCAGCTGTACATACTGGACGTTTTTCCCAAGGTACTGGTCTGCTGAATCATAGTAAGTCGCGACCATAGAATAGAGAGCCGGATTGAATTTCTCCCGTATCTGTGAAAGCGTATCTTTTGTAACATTCTCCTGAAATTTTACAGAATCCTCCCACCGGAAATAACGATTCGATGATGAATTCTCCTCCACTTTACTCATCGTCTCAAACAGGTTTTCCGGCAATGCTGAAAGTGCAATATCTTCACTTGATAGATCTTCCGGAAACAGCAGCGGATTCTTTCCGCTATAGCCGTCTGCTTTTCTCAGATACGACTCCAGCCTTTCCGGCCAGATCCAGTATATCGTAACCGGATAAGCAGTGTCTTTTTTGGCATTCGTATTATTCCAGGTCAGCTTTCCACTCTTTGATTCAAGGACAGCCGCTTCCGTTTCACTGCCAAGCCTCATACTCCACTCTTCTGCATCCCGGGATATCCAACCTTTATAGCACCCCGCCTTCTCATTGTATCCCGCAAACAAAAGAACGTGTCCTTCCAGTAATTGCTGCAGCGACGGATCCGTAACTTCCGTTAAATCATTTTGGGGCACATTCGCCTCATTCTTTTTGTTATCCGCTATCTGATATCCGGTCAGAACCAGATCCAACGTTACTTTAAGCGAGCCATCCTTATTGGGAATGATATAAAATGTCATTTTTCCATAAGAACCCGGCTCAATCCCTGTCGGTTTTCCATCCTCACCTGTATTGTTCATATTGCTTTCCGGTGTAACAGCCCAGCAGATGGAAGTGTGGCTTCCATCGGTAGACCAGTATTTTTTCCCGTCTATCTCTCTTAAGGCTCCAGGGGATACTGTCAGCAGTTTGTCATATATTCCTCGATCTGCATCTTCATCACTTTTTGTCCCTGCCGCGGCAAGATCGAAGGGCATATCCGCAGGCCGGATAGCAGCACCAGTCGCATCGACCCTGGTATTGCTGACAAACCATGCAATACTTACAACGATCATCACAATGAAAGCTGCAACAACGATGATTCCCGTCCGGAAAAAGATTTTCCACTGGTTTTTCAGAAGCTCTATCTGTTTCTGCGCTTTCTGTCTGTATTCTTCTGCCGTAAGCTCTTCTTTTCCTTTTTTCCAGCGCATCCCTTTTCACCTCGCTTCTGTCCCATTTTTTATCGTTGCCGGATCGCTTAATCATTGTCTATCATATCCTGATAGATCCGGGCATTTGTATAGATGATATAATCCGTTGCTTTCGTATCATCCAGTTCACTTCCGTTTTTATCGAGCAGAACCGCAGTCAGGCGCACTCTATAATTTGCATAAGTATAGTTCTTTTCTTCAAATTTCTCGCCGGTCAATGGCGTAAAGGTAAATTGCGCAAACTGATGCTTCATATCGTCCGATACAAACTCGTTCTTCCACTGATATGCTTTATCATCATTTCCGGAAGTATCATCTGATTTTGAATCTTTGACAATATTCTGGAGATAAGATCCAATTTTCAACGGTTTTGTTTCATCATAAGTTCCATTCTCATTTTTCTGGAACAATTCCATTTTATAGCGGATGGCTGCAGCCCTGGAAAGAGTTTCTGTATCCACATTGGAATAATCATAATCTGCTCTTGTATAGATCATGTCGGAGCGGTTCTTTGCTGCATCACTCGGGTTGACTCCAAGCTGCTGCGTCGTATCTCCGATTCCGGTTCCATCTACGCTGGAATATCTGAGGATAGCTTTGGATGGATTTGTAATGTAATAACGATTTTTATCCTCGTTCGTTTTTTTATTTTCTGTAATCGGCAGCTGCGTGGATGTATTGGCAATACGCGACACACCAACAACGGATGTACCACTACTGTCTGTATCTGCGGTGCCCCTCACTGGAAAATCATCCACGCCATCATAAGTAAGTGTGATTTCAGATGTAACCGTTATCGCATTCTCCTCACTGTCTGCCTCTTCCAATGCGCTTTTCAACTTGCTGCTTCCATATCGAAGTGACATTGTTTCAAGTCCGGCTGCGTTTGAATTCTTACCTTTTTCTGAATAGATTTCTGTTCCATCTGATTTTGAAAACTGATATTTATATTGGATGTTTTCTGTACCGATTACACCATTGATTCCATCCGCATTTTCCAAATATTTTTTCAAGCTGATGTTAAACTCGTGATAAACTTCGGAAGGTCCAAGTAACTGAAACTGAGCCAGCCCTGCCTCTGTCAGCCACAATTCACCTGTCAGATTAATCTTGATACCATCTCCATTTTCCATCGCAGTATCTCCCATCGGACTTCCATTATGAATACGGCTGGTGGAAATACGGAACGTCTGCTGAACTCCATTGTATACTACGTAAGCAGAACTATCCGCATCCTTATCCGATTTAATGACAGCCGGCAGCGTACCTTCCTTGCGTGACATTGTTGCGGCATACAATCGGTTGTTTACAATGGACACTCCATCTGTCTTTGGAATCTGAATGGTAAGATAGTACTCTTCCTTCCATTCCTGTGAATTCAAAAAAGTATCCGTTTTTGATATTGTCATCCGATATTTTTCTACATCTTTGTCATTTTCTTCCGCTTTTCGGTAATAGTCTGCGCCGATTCTGACCGTTGCTTTGGACGGTTCTGTCTCCTTCACATAATAGGTTGTTCCATCTTGCAGCTCCAATACCTGCTCTGCCTTCAGCCCGAGTAAATCGCAAATATAAACAGGAGCGAATTTCTGAGGTGTCTGACCTTGACCGCTACTGCCTGGCACTGTCATATCTGCAAGGTTAAAGCTATGCAAATCCTCGTTTCCGTCTGTCGTATAAATATAATACTGTTTAGTCTGCCTGTCTACCAACGTCAGCCTCGTTCCTTCCGGGAGCAGTTTTTGTGTATCACCCGAACTGCCCGATGCCAGATCCAGAACCTTGTCATAATACCACAGCAGATTCTCACCATTGTCCAGCATGGACTGCCAGTCTGTCTCTTTCTCATAGCTGTATTCTATCAATGCCGTCAATGGTTCATTGAAGTCTGCGGTTGCATAATGATTTCTGCTTATATCTGTCATAGGATAATCCGATGCACAGTAATCCGTTCCTGCAAGAAACCTTGTTTTGAAATTGATATAGAGAACCTTTTTCACAAGCACCGGAATGTACAGATGGAAAACATGTTGGTTTTTAGTGTCTGTCGGATCTATGTAGGTCACATCCAGCAATGTAAACTGACTGCACTGGTTATCATATGCATTCGGGGTGATGGAAAGCTTCTTTCCTGAGCTGACACTTAAGCTTGCATTTGTCTGAGGTGCAAAATTATTATAATTGCTGTCCCACTTATAACTCGTTGCTGTAATGTCTTTCGTTCGTTTCTTCGCTGTATCTCCATTGTTCACATTTGTCATTGCCGCAATATAGTCCCAGATCATTCCATCCACATCTGCGGTATTATTTACAACAAGCACCGGAAAGTCAACATTTTTGTCTACCGTTGTGGTTGCGTTTTCTTCGACTCTGTAAGTTGTAAGATACGCGTCGTTTGTTTGAATTAATAGTTTTGCAACACTGGTTTTCGTGTTATTGTCTACATTCCAGTAGTAAGCTGAATCATGAGAGTCTCTGCCCAGTTCGGTTAAAATTTCACTGGCTGTTCCGGTTCCTGCCGCATTACCGGTCATAACTGTTCCATCTGCAAAAGGCACATCACTCTTCGGGTTGACATCTACCCATGGGCTGGCGGAAGAGGATGGTTTCGCTGTGGAGTCGGTCGGCTGGTAGGTCTGGGTGGCAGTGGCATCGGCGTAGATGATGGTAGCAGAACCTTTTGGAGTTCCAATATCTTTCTTTGGTAAAACAGTGCCTGAGGCAGAAACTGCTGTCAGATTGATAACATCATTTAAACCACTTATTCCAATCCAGAATCCTACATCGGTTATAAGCTGAATCAACGCACCTGATAAATCTTCAACTTTTGGATTTGCAGCATATCCGACTTTGCACGACTCTGCAAGGATATTGTAGCCTTTCACACTATTACTATTAGACATATTATTTGTAGATCCTGTCAATAATCCTGCACATCTGGCATCATAAGTTCCATTGTATTTCTGATAATATTTAGTAACTGCTATGACCTGATTGAATTCTACATTCGATGCAAGTATATTCCCATCATTGTTTCCGACAAGACCACCCACATACCGCCCGAGAATATTCACCTTTTCTTCCTTACATGTTTGGAATGTTGCTGTATATCCACTACTCAGATAACCAATAAAACCGCCAATCCAGTTTCGCCTATCACTCTTTACATAGGTATCCTTTTCCGAACAACTCATGATCTGAACCTTGGCTTTTGACTGACCTACATAACCACCTGTGTACTGCTGTCCGTTAATCTTTGAATTACAATCCATGGTTACCCCAAAAATAGCCAATGGATTATTATGATATCCAATTATGCCTCCTGTAGAAGCTTCGCTACTATCTATCGGATTGTTTACTTCAATCGAATGTAGGACACAGCTAGTCACAGTCACATTAATGTCAATATTAATATTTGTCACCTTTCTGTTGCCTGCAATCAAACCACCAATATCTCGAACATTATTTCCGGTAACCGTCACATTATTTGCATTCACATTTTTAATACTCACACTAGAAGAGTCACAAGCGCCGACAAGGCCTCCTGCTGCTGCTGTCTTATATTTATCTGAAATTGTAGTAACTTTAAGATTCTGGATATTAACATCCTCATTAGAATCTCTTGTGATTTCCAAAGTACCATATCCAACATTCCATCCAACTAATCCACCCGAACTGCCATCGTTCTGAACCCATTTTAATACATTTACATTCTCAATAGACCAGTTGTCAAAAGTTACATTTCTCTGAAACTTATTATTATATCCATCAATATACCCAATGGCTCCTCCTGTCATTGTGCCACCATATACATCAATGTTCTTCAGAGAAAAATCACAAAAAGTAACCTCACCTGTGGAATTGGCCGTTCTCGCAGCGAATCCACCAACACCTGTTTTGTTTTCTGATTCTTCCACATGGCACAAATTTGAATCTGTTTTATTAAACAGGCCGATCTTAACATTTCCTGATATTGCAAGATTGCTCACACTACACTCATTTGTAAAATGAAAATCGACAAATACTCCTGCTCCCTGATTTCGCCATGAACCATCTGTATATTCGATTCCGTACTCATTTTGATTCATGTCTAATATAATCTTTGTGGCATTTTTTTCATTACCAGAAATTGTATTTATCAGAAGATTCCGCCGATATACTTTTGGAATACTGCAATCTTTATTCCAAACAACCTTATTCTCCCCATAGCTACATCCAATTCCCCGGAATCCATTGCCATAAGCAGTCATATCAATGCTTTCTACGCTGAATGTAAGATTAACCGGGATATTATTCGTAGCTGTCTTTGTATCACTGCTCTTTCCTGCCAGCCTTGCTGCTGTGGTACCTGTTGTATAGTTCTTCACCAGATAAGAAACTCTGTTTTTTGCATCAGCACTTCCTGCAGAACCTGTATTTCCACCCCAGTATTTTTCATCTGCAAGCCTTGTACCTGCATCTGTTCCTGCATCTGTTCCGATTCCTTCATACGTCGCAGTACGTGGTTTTCCATACTGATACGCATCAACCCCCTTGCCGTCTACATCCGTATAACCCCCTGTAGAATCCATCGCTCCTGCACCACTATTTACAATCGCGGACAGCAGCCACAGTCCCTGTGCAGACGCTACAGTAGCGTTTAATACGCCATTTTCCTCGGCTACCGTCAGGTCACTTGTCCCTTCCTGTAAACTTGGAATGGTATAGTTTTTATCGGTATTATTTACAGTACATTTTTCTGCACATGCATAGCCATCTAATACACGGCCAACATAGGGGTTGCGATAGAAATAGTTACCGCCCTCAGTAGTTGTTTTACCATCGGGTGTACCATCCTCCTTTAACATCTTTACTGTTTTCTTTTCATCGGCCGCTTCCGCACATACCGCCGTAAAAGTATTGGTTGTGTTATCCATATTGCGGAAAACTACTCCACCGCCGGTTTTTTCATAGTCATTATCTTCAGTTACGTGGGTTGCCCCACCAACCAGACCGACATATCCTCCGGCAGCTATTAACTTTTCATAGTTACCGCTAAATGATACTGTATTTTCATTATACTGTACGGACACATGATCAATAATGGTATCACCACCCATGCAATAACCGATAACTCCGCCAAAGAATGGATTTTTATTATTTGTTCCCGGCAATTTTTCAGCCTGCATCTGAATCTTTGCATCTAAATAGTCCACCGTCAGATCTTTTACTACGCTTCCACGGCTGTAGGCAATCAGACCGCCGAAGCTGTCTTTGTTCCCGTTCGATCCTTTCATACTTACAGTGATGGAATTGCCGTTATCAGCTGAACCAACAATCACACCGCTGAATGGATTCTTCAGTGTACCAAGTCCGCTGAAGGTTTCTGCGGAAATCGTAATGTCTTTCTCGATTTTGTAATACGCATTTAACAGATAGCTGGTTGCTTTAGCTGTATCTATTATATCTGTTGCTCCATCCGATTTCCATTCATTATTTTCCCATGTACAGGTGATATCCGTGCCTGTAGTAGCAGAAGTAGCATTCCCCTGCGTATGGTAGTTCTCTGCTGTCTGTGTCTGACTTTCCAGGACTTTTGAATTAAATACTACCTGGAAGTTTGAAATACTGCCCGGGGTACTGATATAAGAAGCCAGTGAACTCAGCTGAAGTGCATCTTCAATAATATACGGATCCCCATAGGTACCGCAGCCTTTCAGCAGACCAGTAGATTTCTGGTTAATATCCAGCTCATATGTACTTTCTTCAATATTCTGTGCTACCCTGACATAACGAAGAAATTTCGTGTCCTTATATCTGTCTTTCACATAAGCTTCATTCGCGTTTGCATTCTTCTCATCTGTGATATAGCTGTCCACATCATAGTACTGATACTGCTTATCCGGATTTCGACCAATTGTCCCTGTATTCGTCAGCTCCACACCATAAGTAACTTTATTATCGGTACTGTTAAAGTTATACGTACCGGAACCATCGGAAGAATACATAAAGTACTCCATAAGGATTGCCCGGGTAAATATCGTATGAGTTGTGTGATACTCTACCTGCTCGGTTCCATTATTCCACACAGAGGTAGATTTTTCTGAATCTTCGGCTACACGTCCGTCCAGTGCAATATTGGAAAATGAAAGAGTCAGCTTGGATGCTGTCTTGTCACCGACGGAGCCGACCAGACTGGTTGCAGCATACGCAGTTTCTTGATTATTGCCCTCTCCTGTCATATATTTGTCACAGGTGGAGAGATTATCTACGGTCAATTTTGCTGCTTTTGCAATTCGATTGATCAGAAGTGGCGCATAGGTGATGCCATTGTCTTTTTCCACACCTGTCACTCTGATTCCATCCAATGTCACATTTTTCAGAGTGATTCCAACAATGTTGCTGATCGGATTTCCGATGACACTTCCATAAATCAGTGCACCGGAATTATATTGTGTACTGTTGTCTGAACCGTCTATATTTTCTTCACTTTTAAAAACTTCTTTTCCTACCACACCCGCGAAAGAAGTCTTATTTACCAGCACACCATGAGAAGTGTTATAGAGCAATCCGTGCTGCATCAGGTAATGCTGATGTTCTGCATCCGAAAATGATTTGTTTGTTCCTTCTATCGTATTCATCGCATCGTAGGCAAAGGTCAGGTTTGTATCTGAACCAGTATTACTTTCCGAGCCAATATGTACCGGGGTAAGCGGCGTCACCGGATAATATGAATATCCATCCAGATTCAGGTTTCCGGATATGCTTGTCACAAAAAGATTATCTGGTGTACTGATGATTTTCTTTCTGAAACACGTTCTGATATTTTCTGCAGCATACTGGGCTGCACTCCACAAAACCAAATCCGGTACCGATGTGATCGTTTTAAGATCCGTTGTATACTTGTCTTTTCTGTAGCTATCCAAGTTGTAGTAATATCTTGTCTTTGTGTTTTTATAATTTTCTTTTCCTATCTGACCCGTGTATGTATTTGTTGTTGTACTGTCCTTATCAATCAAAGCTGCTTTTCCACTGCTGTCACGTACTGCAAGAGAAACTACTGCATTGCTGTTCCCGGCATCATCAAATCTGGTAATGCCAGCCAGTTCATCAAAGTACTTTGAATCGCCTATTTTCAGTACAACTGCATTATCGTTAATTTTATAAGCGGAATCCACCGCACTTCCCCATGTGCCCACTTCCAGATAGAGGGCAGAGGTTGTCTTGGTCTGATCTGTATTCGTTTCCGTAAGCAGACCGGTTCCCACCAGCAGACCACTTGGATTCTCTTTCTCTGATTTTCCTGTAAAGATATTTTTTTTCTTATCTGTGTCTGTCGTAAATACAATGCTGTCCTTTGCGGTTGCATTCCAGTATCCGGTTGCCTGATAGACAAGTCCACCAAACTGGGCAGCGCCTGCATTTAGCGTCGAGCCTGATATGGTCACTCCGGCATTCGCAGCAAACTCAACATTTGTGTTCTTCCACTGGTAGCCCAGCAGACCGCCGCTGGTTGTTGTGGCTGATGATGTTGTGACCGTTTCACCGTTTACCGATAATTCAGAAACCTTTATCGTGCTAAGATTTGCCGTATTACTCGAATTTTCCCCACGGCTGACTGCGATCAGACCGCCGACATTGGCATTGGATTGCGATGCAGATGTAATGGAACCGCTTAAGGTCGTGTTACTTACAGTTACGGTACAGCCCCCCATCACTTCCGCCGCAAGACCGCCGATTCTGTGGTTGTCGGTATCACGTTCATCATCAAGGCTCGCAGTAGTCCCCCATGTACAATCTGTAAAGGTTAACGTACTTCCTTCGCATCGAGCCAGAAATCCTCCCTGCCAGACCAGAAGCTTCTTTGCATCTGTTGATTCTTCTGTTACAGAACTCCTGGTATTTACTGTAACAGAATTGAATTCTGTCTTCCCACTTGCCAGGCCTATTGCCCCTGCGACAAATGCCGGATATTTGATCTCTTTTTCTTCCTGATTTACCGTCTTCGGTATTTTGCAGATGACATTACCCTCAATCGTAAGATTGGAAATGGTTACATCCCCGGCAAATGGAATCAGTGCCAGACTGTAATGCGTATCTCGCTGGTCGCTTCGCTTTGCATAGAGCTGTCCGGCTGCAAGATCATTTTCAGAAATATTTTTGCCATATGTAGCTCCAATATCCAATGTAATCGTATGCTTGCTGCCGTCCAGCGTTCCTTTGAACAGCTGTGCACTCTTACCTTTCTCTATATTATCCTTGCCGATGCCAATAATACCTGTATTGGTAAGATCCACATCTCCGGTCAGTTGCACTGCCTGTTTCTGGGTTCGATCCACCTCGCTCTCAAGCTTCAGTGCTTTCGTCTTTTCCGGATCGGTCTTGGAAAACTCAAATGCCAGCGCATATGCCGCAAATTGATTTGCACCATTGATATTCGCCTTAGTTCCATTCTCTACAGAACTGTTTATCGTAACAGTATGAGCGTCTTCATCAAAGGTAAAGACTCCCTTTTCGCCTTCAGACAGATTTCCCCCAAGTCGAATCACAGCCCCCCAGTTTCCAATATCTGAACCGCCTCGATCCGTGCCGGAATAACGGGTCAGGCTCCAGCCTTTTCCGTCTGCATCCAGACTATTACCATTTCCAAGCGTATAGATCAGACCATTTTCATTGAATCCCACAATCTGTCCTACATGGTTATAGGCAGTTGTAATCTTCTGATTCTCTAAATTTGTCTCTCCTTGAAGGCGCAGTACCCCCTTTACCAGATGACCGATCAGACCGCCATGACCTTCCACCTGATCTGCTCCGTTTGCAAGATCATTATCATCTGCTGTAGTTATTGTCACATTTCCCACATTGAGGAAACCGTCATTCAGCTTTCCCACCAGACCGCCAACACTTGTGGTATTACTGTTTTTCATATCTGCTGTGGAAGCAGACACATTTTCGATTTCCACATAACTGCTGCCGGATACAGCACCGATCACTCCACCATACGTGGTACTTGCTTTACTTCCACCTGTGGAAACTGCCCTGATCTCTGAATCAGCAGCGTTGGAAGTTCCTTTTATGGCCAGTGTATTTTGCATAACGGCTGCACTATTTCCATCTGTACTAGCTACAGTATTATAGGCTCCGATCAGCCCGCCCAGATTTGTTACTTCGCTCTCACTGGTCACGTTTGTCGTAATGGCATATGTCGTCTTTCCCGAGACAGCCACGGTAGTGGATCTTGTACTGGTGTTTTTCAGCACGCCAAATAATCCGCCGACATTTTTGCCGCCAGATACAGTAATGCTGTGAAACTCATATTCAGAAAGATCGTAGCTGATTGAATCGCCAGTACCGTTATCAGTGCCACCTTTCGTAACCGAATACGCTCCGATCAGTCCGCCTGCTGCTTTATCACTGCCTGCCTTTAACGTAAGGGTATCCGCAAACGCAAATTTTCCAGCATCCGCTTCATTTTCTCCATTTTCTGCCTGAACGCTGATCTTTCCATCTGTCACGCTTCCAACCAGTCCTCCGGCATTTCCGGACGCAGAACTTACCTGCGCTGCAGAAGTCCCGGCAATCGTTAATTGACTGTCTACTTTCATCCGGCCGACAAATCCGCCCGCATCTGCTTCTGATGCAGTTGCTTCGACACTAACCGGATTCTTATCATTATTCTTAAAATTCGCAGTCAGGGATGCGCCCGATTCCATTGTATTACAGAATAAACCTGTATGGCTCTCTCCGCTGACTTTCAATGAGTTTGAGAAATTATTTGTAAAAGTGATCTCTGCACTGCTGCCTTCTTCCATCGTGCCAATCAAACCGCCGATTGCTGCTTCTTGTATCTCAGCAGAATTCAAATTGCTAAGCACAACCTTTGAAGTCAATTTTGTATCGTTTCCACCATTTTTCAGTTTTTCCGCCAAAAGTGGGTTTCCGGTGGAGGAAAAAGTCTTTGAAATGCTAAAGGAAATCGAATCCAGTTCTGCTTCCGTTGAAAGCGCATGAAACAGTGCTTTCGTCGTGGTTATTGAGAATTTTTCTGCTGATGTTTTTTTATCAAATTCAAATTTTCCTTCATACGGATTGTCATCATTACCCAGTCCCAGAAAGCTATAAGTCTTCCCTTCAATCTCTGCCGTTTCCGTAAGATCCCATCCCGAAGTTGTAACCAAGTTTATTCCCTTCTCTTTATATTCTGAAGGCTTCACATTGGATAACAGGATTAATCCGATTCCATCTGTTACCGTTATTGTCCTGGTATTTGTATCAACTTTTAATTTGTCTTTTGCAGTTTTATCATTTTGAGCAAGTTGAGCCGCCTGCTCAAGTGTCAGCGTCGGAGTCTGATTTCCCGCATCCGCTTGGCTTTCCGTATCTCTGCCGTCCCGCCGTGTTTCATTTTCTGCTGTTCCTGTCTCGCCGCCTTTTTCTGTCGGTTCTGCGCTGTCTGTCTGGGTTTTTGTCCCGCTCTGCTCTGTACTTTCCGTCTGTCCTCCGATTCCGCCATCTTCCCCTGCATCTACAGAGCCTGCCCCGGTATCCAGAATGGATTCGCCTGCTGCTTCTTCCGATATGGTCTGCGTTTCCGTGCCTTCTTCTGCTTGTGTCCCTGCCAGTGCCGATGCCGGTGTCGTCAGTACCATGCAGACTGCCATTCCGGCCGCTACCATACGCTTCATCCAGTTTATCTTTTTACGTACTCTCATTTTCATCAATCCTATCCTGCCTGTAAAAATAGTAGGAGACCTTATAATCCACTCATTTTTCTAACTCACTTTGCCCCTTCTGCTTTCTTTTCCTGGTAGGAAACAGTAACAAGACTTCCAAAAAAAATCCAGTTATTCTCTTTCTCCTCCAACGGTTTGTCCGGGTTTCTGTAAAACTGGAACTGGATTGCGGTTGTCGAAGCGTCCACATCAAATACATACGAATGCTTCCCCTGCTCCGGGACTGTGGTATTTTTCCCACCTATTACAGTCCAGCTGCTCAGCTGCAGCTTATCATCCCAGGTGACCGTCACCTTTCCTTCTCCATTTCCTGATATTTCATAATTGAATGCATCGTAATCCAATGGCTTCTTGTTAATTGTTGAATCAAGGAATTTTCCTGTCCAGTTTTTTGTCACTTTGTAATCTGCAAACGAAAGAACCGCTGCCAGTTTCTGTGAATTTACCGCATCTGCCGAACTGGAATTCGGTTCCGCCGTTATCTGGATTTTTATCTTGTCTTTCAACGCTTTTGGAATCTGGAAGGAATAACTGTTTTTTTCTGCTTTTCCCGCTGCCAGTTTCTCTTTTTCCAGAGTACATGTTCCATCCGCATTAAATTTATTCCCACTCATCGTGATTTCTGCAATTCCATCCGGAAGGTTTTCTCCGCCGTCTGTGGCAGTCAGCACTGCTCTGACTGTGTAGGTAATGTTCTTCGGGTTATAAAGAGTCTCATCGCCCCACACATAATTGCACACGATTACCGTAATGGTATAGTAATTGTCACTTTCTGCGAGTGAAATCCGTTTCACCGGAGGATTCTCATCCGTCAGGCTTATCAGTGACAGATAATTTGAACCAAACATTGTATCGCTCTGTATTCCTGTCGATACGACACGTTTTACACTCTGAAAATTGGTGTACGCCGCAAAACTTCCGCCCACGACAAGGATCAGCACTCCTAGAACAAAAATTGCTCCGGCAAGACTACCATGCCGGAGCCGTTTTCCTGTCTTTTTCTTCATTTTAATCTCCACTCTTCCGTGCAATCTCTGTTCTCTATTTTACCTATCATGTCTCAAAAATGCAAGCATTCCTTATGCTTTGCAATAATTTGTTACTGTTCATACTACTGCTCACCCAGTAATACCTATTTTCTTCCGTGTGGCATATATACTCGATCCCAGCGCTACAGCGACAACGCATACCATGGCAACGTTACTTACTGAACGATGATACTTTTTCGCCTATAATCCTATAAAAACAACCGTTTAACGATTTTACAACTTGCTTTCATAAGGCTTTCGGAGCATATAGCTGTATGAAAGCTTGTATTGTCAGGGATTAGGATAAACTTTTGCTATTTTGCACATTGATTTTTTGTCCAGCGTACATATATTAGTCATAAACCACCTCCTACTGTTCCAAGGAGTCCTGGTTCCTGATTTTTTGAATTTTAAGGCAAAAAAACAGAACATAAACTAATATGCTCCATTTTTATACGTCTATCCTATATTCTATTTTTCAATCTTTACATCTCTTAACTGTTTACAGATAGTCTGCTCCATCTTCTCAATATCCAAAGGTTTTGCCAGATGTGCATTCATTTCAATAGCAATACACTTTTCAGCATCCTCTTGAAAAGCATTTGCTGTCATGGCAATAATCGGGATCTCTGCCTTTTTTATATCCTGTAAATGTCTGATACATTTGGTCGCCTCATAGCCGTCCATATTCGGCATCTGGATATCCATCAAAATCATATCATATATCTTATCATATGTATCATCCGGTACACCAATCCTGACAACTCTCTCTTTCTGA
>OGYU01001592.1_pt1 | contig 15882 bp, 21 predicted proteins | sample 1576581 | NCBI WGS metagenome assembly OGYU01 (sample SAMEA3541547, study PRJEB24748) | human gut metagenome | biome: human gut; feature: human-associated habitat; material: faeces | place: China | collected 2012 | reverse complement strand
CTTTCAAGCAGCAAGTTTTATTATTTCACTTGTCTACCTAAAAGGGAGCATATCATAGCTTTTCAGTCTGTCCGCTTTTTACATCTTCTTATGCTGTTTTAAAAATTACATTTTTATAACGATTCAATGCAGTATAAAGGACTAATCCAAGCACACCACATCCGACAACTTCTCCGACACCAACTGTCAACATCATAAACGGAATCGGAAGTGCTACTCCATATCCGTAACGAAGTACAAACGGAACGATTACTGTGTTAGCAATAATCGGTGGTAACGGTGCAAGGAAACGGTTTTTGTTACGAAGCTGATAAGTAAAAAATGCTCCGATCAAAGTTGCAATGCTTCCGAAAATGATATCCGGCAGGATTGCTCCTCCGAGAATGTTTCCAACAATACATCCAACGAAAAGTCCAGGAATCGCTGCCGGTGTAAATACCGGAAGGATCGTAAGTGCTTCTGCAATACGTATCTGTACTTCTCCGAATGAAAATGGTGCAAATACATAAGTAAGCACCACGTAGATTGCAGCGATCATCGCTGCCTGAGTCATAAATGCTACATTCTTGTTCTTCATATGAAATTCTCTCCTCTAGTTTTGTTTTACGTGTGGAAGGTCACGAACACACGATTCATTTTACGCCGGGAATCGGCGAAACCCTTGTAAGACCTTGTTTTTAGGGGTTTTGTAACGGGTGTTAGTATAGCATGATGGGGATGAAAAATCAAGGTAAGTACCAAAAAAGTACCAAATCGCCAAAACAGCCTTACAATCTTACCGATATAAACGCCTACAACTCTGGCAAAAGACAATAAAAATAGAGGGATGTCACTCCCTCTAAAATACATTTGCTATCTTCTGCATTTCTTCTGCTTTAGTGTCTGGCAAAACATGACTGTATAAATCCATTGTCATTGCTAAAGAACTGTGTCCCAAAATGGTTTTAAGTACCTGCGGTGGCATCCCTGCTTCAATTGCTCTTGTTGCAAAAGTATGCCGGAATACATGACTTGTGATCCGCGGGAAATCATATCCGTCACTTTTTATTCTCTTTATGATTCTGTCAATTTCACCTTGAATCCGTTCCCGGCTGATTGGATCGCCATTTTCATTGCAAAATAAATACTGATCCATTCTCACAACTTTAAATCCCCAATATTTCCGTTGTGCTTCTGTATGTTCCATAATGGCAGCAGTCAACGGAATATCTCTAGCAGAAGTTCTTGTCTTTGGTGTATCCTCAAAATATCCTTTTCCCTCGATGTATTTTAAAGTTCTACGAACATGAATTACATTTTGTTTCTTATCTATGTCAGAATATTTAAGACCTTGCATTTCACCTTTTCGCATACCAGTCCGAAGCATTACCGAAAAAAAGTGGTATAAATAGCTTTCTTCTGCATATTTCATAAATAAATCCTGTTGCTCTTTCGTCATAGCCGTTCGACCTTTCTTTGCTCCTGTTTGGCGAGGCAATTCAGCTAATTTAACGGGATTTCTTTCTATCAAGCCATTCTTCATAGCTTGTTGAAAACAGCCGTTTAAAATGGCTGATACGATCTTAATACTTGAAATAGCATATCCTTCTTTTACCATATCATTATATAATTTCTGAATGTGTTCCCCTCGGATCTCCGATAACTCTTTGTTTCCTAATCTGTCATTTATTGTACTTTTATAATACTTTTCATAACTGGTATATGTTCCGATTTTCACCCGGTTTTTCTTATATTCTTCCAACCAAGTTCCATACCATTCTATCAGTGTAATTTTTTCTTTTGGAACGTAAAGTCCATGATCCAGCTTATATTTAAGCTCTGTCATATATTTTTGCGTTTCCGTAATAGTTTTTCCGTGTACAAGATAACGTTTGCCTTTATACATAAAACGCCCCTCATATCCTTCATATCTCTGCTGAATGCCTTTCGGGAGTTTTCGTCCTCTCTTATCTGTTGCCATATTAACTCCTTTCTGAACATAAAATTCAAATATTGCAATGAGTCAATATGACAGGTATAATCATATTGACTCTATACAGTGTGTGTATTGGGTTATTTCTGTTTTGCCCCGTGGTGTTGCCGCACTGTGGGGCATTTATTTTCCCTTTGTGATGAAATTTTTCGCTATATATGGCTATATGTATGGTTTTTACTGGTTATTTTCTTATTTTTTCCGCTTCTAAACAATTCCTATATACCGAAAAATCAAATGTTTTTCTATGCTCTGTCGGTCTTTTCTGCCGGAATATAGCCGGTGATATCCTCTGTATCGATCAGCTCAATTACATCCGCTATATTCTTCTCAAATGATGACATATAAGTTTGTACAATGTTTGCCCCCTGCCAGATTCCCTCCCGGTTTTTCAGCATGTTCCAGGCATCATCAACGCCTTTACCTGTTTCACAGGTTGCCTCATCAATTTTATGTAATACATAATTGATTTGCTCAAACTGAAGAATAAGTCCTGATAAAATCTCTATAGCATTTGTCTGCCGGTCTTGCATTTTGATAACCATTTCTACTGCTGCCTCTGGATTTAGTGTCTGCTGTTTTTTATTCATGTTTCTTTTCCCTCTCTTTCTGTTCTTCTAAGTACATTCTTTTTACAAATCCATACACCATAGCAAGATGGTTTGGATTCTGTATTTTTTCAAGCATTTGTATCAGATCTTTCTTTTTATCCATTTTTTCACGCTCTCTTTCTATGATTCCACTTATATAGGCTTTAGATGTCTAACCGCAATCTATATTAAATTCTCCGCAAAACGATGCACTATTTTTAATAGCCTTAAATCGTCGCAATTATCAGCAAGCCATTTGATTCTGTCTTTGTACCATTCAATTTCTTCCTGTTCTTGCTCTTTTTCCATACTGCTTGGCCTCCCTATATGTCAGATTTTTTTAACAAAACTTAACAATTTTTCACTCATTAGATTTTTCATTTTCTCACCATCCTCTATCCTATCCAACCGCCTGTACCTGTGATCTGCCAAAAAAACTTGCATTGTAACTTGCGCCATCTCCTTTGGAACCCCAGATCAGTGAACAGCCAAACAGTGCTTTAGATCCGTGTATTACCTCATATCCGAGCTTTTTCCATCCAACCCAAGTATTTGTATCCTCGGTCACGTCTGCTGCCTCTTTGCTTCGTTTAATACGCTCTGCATTGATTTCCTCTGCTTTAGCAGATAACCATGCTCTGTGAAGTGCCTCTGCAAAGCTGATATTGTACCGGCGGTAATTTTTCCATGCATTCAACATGATTTTCTTCAGATCATACTTCATAACCTCTGTACTCCTTTCTCAAGGCTTACAACAGTCCCGGCAGGTCTTAAAGCTATCTAAGGTATCTTGACCATCTCATTATCCCCTTACCCTTGTCCGGCGTTATACTGGTGCCTCCGGTACGCTTTCGCCACTTCGTTTTCACCCTTTGCTGTTGTGTTTTCCTTTGATGTTTTTATTATACTCAAAAATGAGTATACAGTCAATAATTATTTACTCATTTTTGAGTATTTTCTGTTTCTATAATACTCATTTCAAGTTATTATATACTCAATATTGATTTGAATTTTTTCTTATGTTATTATAATAAATAATGTATATCAAAAGGAGATTTTACAATGGCAGGTGCAAAAATTATTAAGCAGTTGTTAGCCGAAAGAAATGTAAGTGTTAATGAATTAGCCGAAAAACTTAATATAAAATCACAATCTATGAGCAATAAATTATATCGTGACAGCTTTTCGTTCCAAGAAATGTGCTCTATTTGTAATATTCTAAATGCTGACCTAAAAGCTATTACCCGTGATTCCCAAAAAGAATTTTTTGAATCCATTGAGCATGATTCTTAAAATATATTTGCTTTTTTAGAAAGAAGATTTTTATGAGTTTTGTCGATAAAATATTAAACACTTTTAAATTATCAGAAACTAAAACTACTCACCGCACCTCTGCTTTATCAACCACTGATAATTTATCAAAAGCTAAAACTATATATTTCAGAAATGGTCAGCTATATAAATTAGATCCACCAAATTCTTTCAGCTGGTATGATGCAAAGTTTTTAGTATCAAACGGGAAAAAATACGATTTAGAATCTATATATGATTTGCATAGATTACCAATTCCAACGTTTGATAGCATTGATATATTGAATGGTTACGGAATTACCGGAAGTTTGGAATATGTCCTAAAAATGAAAGCGGCTAATTTACGCAATAAAGGTTTAATTAAGGAATCTGATTGCTTATATAAAAGAATCCATCTTTTCTTAGCCGCATCGGGTAATAATTACAGGTCAAAGGATTATCTGGACTATTCACATATATTACTCACAGAATGTAAGTTAGAAAAATACGAACAAGAAAAACAATTTATCAATGAGTATTTAAAAACTATTCCCAATAAGCCATTTGAACTTCTTGATCGCAAAAAATTATTAGATCAAATTCTTGAAAACTGTGAAAAATGGCATACAGATTATGTAGTAATAGATGCATTTTGCGGTTGTTGTGCTGAATGCAACAAATTGCAAGGACGAGTTTATAGTATTTCTGGCAAGAGTAAAATTTTTCCAAAACTGCCAGATCACATCAGAGAATACGGTTGTATCCATCCTGGATGCCGTCATTTTATATCTGTATATTTTTTTGACAGTAATGTTAAAAATACTATTCACGATAAATTTGGACATGATGTTGATGCTATACAAGCCAGTCAACGCCCTTATATAGATGATCGTTCAACTGCTGAAAAGGAAGCTTATCTGAATTATTTAAAGCAGAAAGAAAATGAACGTCAAAAAGAAATTGATGAGCTTGAATATTATACCATTCTTGCCAAACTTCCTGACATTGCTCCAAAATCTTTTGGCGGATATCGGCGCATGAAAAATCAGCAAACTAAAAATTATCTCAAAATTGAAAAAGTAGCAAAGGAAAACGGCATCAAAATTTCTGAACGTTTAGAAAAATAGTCCAATCCGGTGTTTCACTGTTTTAGATTACTTCTATAGGCTTGGACAGTGGTAAACATTTCGTTCACCCCTTGCGTCCTGCTGCCAGATATGCTATATTTAAGACACAAAGAGGGAAACCGCAAGCGGCTACCCGATTATAATGTTAAGCTATTATGCAACAGCCGTCATTATTCGCAGTAATGGCGGCTATTTTCTTTTACCCTTGAAAATCTCATAGCAAAGACCTACAAGGGCAACAATGAATATACTAAACTGAATCAGATCAGAATATGTAACCATCGTATCGCCCTCCTTTCTTTCGTCTGGAGGGTGTTTTTTTATCCCTCCGTAACAGAGGGTAGCCGCCTGGCTTTGGTTTCCCTGTCTGTATCTTACCATGATGGCAGCAGACAAGGCAACCATTGTATCATTATTATTTCTGAAAATCCGTTTCACCATATTTTTCAGCCGGGAAATCAGCCGGCATATTCTTTAGCAATAACATATCATCCAGTATTTTCAATGCTTTTCGTAAATATGCTTGATAATCAGTTTTTATTACAGGAACAAAAGTACAAGCACTTATTTTGTCATATCCAAGCTTTTTCGTAAGAGATATAAACAATTCACTTGCTAAGCTCGGATTAGATTGTATTGCAGCCTGCAATATCATCACAAGGTCTTCGCCCTTTGCATTTTGGCAAAAACGTCTCAATTTCTCTTTTCTACGATCTGCAATCAGATAATCTTTCATATATGTTTCACGCACTCTCATTTTTCACTCTTTCTAAGTCAATTCAAATGGGTTTCTTCCAGTTACCGTTCTTCTCACTTTTCCCTCTTCCAGGACGAGATCAAATAGTGTTCTTCTGTTTACTTGTGCGGTTACATTGTACGTGCTGCCCTTACCATTTCCGCTTTCTTCTCTTACAATCCGGCGGATCAGGCTTTCTGGTGCTTCAATATTGTTACCGCTCTTCTGATCTCCGAGGACTGCCATAAACTCTTTATTCGGCGGGATGACAGCTCCCTGTGCAAGATATGGAACCATCGGCGCACTCCAATATCCGACATTAAATCCGACCGAACTAAAACCAGTCAGTTTTTCAAGCCAGTGTGGTAGGCTGATGCTCATGGAATTTAGCGCATTAGCGAAAGAGTTCTGCATGGTCTGGATTGCGTAAAGGAAATTATTTATGAATCTTATGATACTGTTTATTGGAGATTTTACATATCCAACAAGGGTACTAAAACCGCTTCTGAAGCTTTCCTTGATCCTTCCAACTCCATCGGATAGCCCTTTTTTCATTTCATTTACTTTGCTTACAGCACTGGATTTTATGTTATCCATTTTCTCGGTTACTATATTTCTTATTTCCTCAAATTTTTTCTTTATTTTTGATAAGAAATCCGTAATTCCAAGTAAAAGCCCCTCGATAATATAATGTCCTTGCTCTTGCATGACGGTTGACGGACTGTGAATACCGAAAGCATTTTTGAAGCCGTCCAAAATCGGTTTAAAGACATTGTCTACAATCCAACTTCCTATACCCAAAAGGGCATCCAAGATTCCGAGAAGAATACCGTCAACAACATGTCCACCAGCTTCGTTGATTTTGGATTCAAAATACTGATATGCATCGGATACTCCTTGTGCAATAAGATTGCCTATCAGACTTGCCAGTGCTCCCGTGATTGATCCAAGCGCGTATCCTAATAATTCCAGTATTTTTTCAGCAATCGCAATCCACTGTATGTTCGTCAATGCATCCTGTACGTTTGTGACTATTTTCGACCAGTCAATGTTATGGATGAACTCTATGAGCGTATCTAAAAAGTTCAGTATAAGGGTTGATGCTGCTTTTGAAAGCGCAGACCAATCAAGGTTTTCTACAAATCCGACTATTATAGTTGGGAGTGCAAGGATTTTGTGCCCGATAAATTGTCCTAATTTTGCCCAATCAACTTCGTATACAACACCATTTACGCCATCTGCGAATTTGTTTCCAAGATTTTTCCAGTCAATCCCGGTGTAAAAAAGATCTAGCGTATTAACTATGGTATTGATTCCTGTGCCTATCGTCCGTCCGAGAAGATCCCAATCTATATTATCTACAAGGCTGTTAAATGTTCTTGTAAATCCAGTAACAAAATAAGTGACTGTCGGACCAACATTGTCCCATGAAATTGCTTTTTTTACTTTCTCAAGTCCACGGTTAATGGCATCCGCCATCATTTCTCCTAGTCCTTCAAAATCACCGGACTTAATCAGATCTTTTATTTTTTGAAAGATTTTCTTGATATTTGATTCTATCGGGACATCCTCAAACATCGGTCCCGTTGCACCGGTCCCTCCGGATCCGCTACCGCTAGACGGTGTTTTAGATGAAGGGGAATCCTCTGCCGTAAACTTATTGATATCATCTAGTGGCGAAAGATAGTCCTCTGCTGCTTTTGCTGCATCTTCCGTAGCGTCAGCTGCGTCTTTCGCTGCCGATGCCGTATCTCCTAGACTTGCAGCGTAATTCTTTTGTACCGCTATCGCCCTTGTGTATGTACTCTTTCCTGATAGGAAAGAAAAGAACATACTCACATAACTTGCCGCCGTAGACAGCATATCTATGAATTTAGATAGAATAGGTGCGACTACTGTGAGAATAGGTGCAAAAGCTGTTGCAAGGCTATTTTTTAACCGCTCAAGGCTACTCCAAAGCATAGAAATGCTTCCGTTTGTTTCGCCGGAATACTGAGATAAATTTTTAAATCCATCAACTAGTGCACTCCTGAGCTTGTTAACAAGCACATAAAGACTTCTGATTCCGAATCCATATTTGACAAGCGTTCCAAGAGAAAGTCCAAACCCGGAAGACGATTTCTTTGCTCCGGTTAAGGATTTTGCCGCATTTTTTCCGAATGTAGCAATGCTACCGATTGCCTTTCCGACCATTCCGCCAATACGTGACAATCGGATTGTACTTGCAGTAGCTTCATCTGCTTTTTGAGAATATTCATTTATCTTGTCGTTTACTCCATCGTAAGCGGTTTGAAGCTTGTTATGCATATCGCACAGCTTACGTTCTGCTTGCTCAAGCTTTTCCGCATCTGACATAGCTTCTTTCGTCCTATTTCCAATTGTGAACGCTTTTCCTGTTTCTTCCAGATCCTTTAATTCACCTTCTGCGTATTTGATGGTGTTCGCAAGCTCTTCCATGTCGTAAACCTGTCTACGATATGCGTTCGAGTTTTTCTTGCCACCACCGGCAATATAGCGTTCTTGCGCTTCTTTTAAGCGGTTGAGCTTTGCGGTCGCCTGTTCGATCTGTGTCTGTATTTCCTTGTATTCATCTGTCGGAATCTTCTGGTTGCCATATTCTGCAACCTTTTTTCGTAAACTCTCAACTTTCTGTTCCTGTGCGGCATATTCGTTGTCCAGTTTTGCGAAAGCGTCTATCTGTTTATTCAGTGCCGCTTTTGCGGTTGCTCCGATATCATTTACCTTTTTTGCCATCCGCCGCAATGAGGCTTCTGTTTTTTCGCTTCCGGCATCAACTCCTTTCGTATCTATTTGGGTGTCTATTACTATCGTGCCATCCCGTTCTGCCATTCCTGATCCTTTCTACCGCTAACTTTTTGCGGTTAATGATTATCACTCCTATCGATAACAATGAAAATCTTTTAATATTTCATTTCCTTGATCTACAACATTCCATTTTTTAATCAATACTGTGATCTGCTTGATAAATTCTGCATATCCTGTTGAGCTAGGATAATGTGTTCCGAAAACTTTCCAACAGCTTCCCTTACCAAATGCCTTTTCAAAATGCTTTGCAGCTTCCACTCTAAACTGTTTTTCGGCTGCTTCCTTATCTTTTTCATAAATAAGCTCGGCTTTCTTCACTGCCCTTACAATTTTCCAACATTCTTCCATGATCCTGTCAATATCATCTAAATCAAATACTATCTGCCCGTACCGAACATTGACTCTTTTAATTCTGCTCATCAGTACCTCCTTTCTTCTCGCAAATCTGCTGCCAAATCACAGCGAGTAAGCACATAATGATAAATAACTCAGCCAAAATGCCAAACTCTAAAATACACTGCATTAACTGCATACTCTTTCACCTCTTTCGCTATATAGTTTCGCTTGTACGGATTTTTTACATTTCATAAGACCACAGCTCGCCCTCTGCTTCGTTTTCCGGGATCCTGACAATCAAATCGTCATTAGGGATGTATGCCTGTGCAATCTGAATCAGTAAATCTTCCAGAGCTTCTGCAGTGCGAGCGCATAGTTTTATTCCCGCCACATGTTTCCAGGCGCTTACATATCCAGACGTTAGAAATAGATCTGCTACCAGTATGTTACTTTCCCATTTTGTCCGTACCTTTGCTATTCTTAATTTTCTGTTTTTCCCTTTCTGCTTCAATTGCATCTGAACCATTGTTTCTTACCTCCATGAATGATAAAATTGTCACAGAGGTTGTCCTGCTGCCGTTTTTGACCGATGGCAGCAGGATAGTAAGCGTTATATTTTCCTGAAATCCTCTATCAACTTTTTTAACCGTTCATCGGATTGCTGAGATATTCCTGTAGGCTCGTCTTTTACTTCTATTTCTGCATTTTCAGTGGTTGTCATAATTTGTATTGCATCACGATTTTTTTCACGGATTTGAGCCGAATATGAATTTCTATTAGTCTGATCGATCATTTGTTGCATATCAGCCGGTAACTTTTCATATTCCTCCTGTTTTTTTGCTTCGTTCCGGTAAGACCGCATAAAGTTAGAAGATGCCACTTGTTCACTGTAAGATCCATCAGCCGCCCACAGCCTTAACACATTAGGAGATCCAACAGCCTTTTGCACCAAAGGCGGCAATTTTGAAAATTCTTCCTGTGAATTGTAAATACTATTACGGATCGCCTTTTCAACAAGTGACCACGCCTCCAATTCATTCAACTGTTGTGGTGTATTTAATTCGTGCACCAAGGCTATTAACTGCCCCGGTGCCGGTGCAAAACCTTTTGTGTCTGCCCTCAGATACGCCAAAAACGCTTTTTCCGCCAAATCAAACGAAATATCTGATAACGCTAGATTCCACGTATTGATTGTTACTGTCTTATTATCTGGTTTGTAATTTGGATATGCTCCCTGAATCATCATTAGTAGTTTCGCCGTCTCTTCTCTAAGCATTGAGCCAACCCTCCAGCCCCTCATCATCTTTTGATTTTTTATTTTTTTGTCTTTGGTTCTTCTCCCACGTTCTGACTGCTGCCTTCCAGTCTTTCATTTTTGTTTTCCCAACATACCATCCCTTAGATGTGTAAAAGTCAACAAATGATTGAGCATCAACAGCATTTCCACGTTCAAAGCAATACTCCTGTACTTCTTCAACAGTTGGCGGAGTAAAATGAGACATTTTTCTCCCCTCATTATTATTTATACTACCCTTACCTATACTATCCTTACCTAACCTAACCTGGGTATCCCGCATGTCTACCACGTGGTTGTCATCTGGTATACCAACTGCCAACACATGTAATTGATACCGATCATCGATTGTATCAAGTTGTTCAAATTCTTCTTTAAATCGAGTAGGCGTATATCGATCTCTCCGCAGATAATTGTTGATTTTCCAGTCTCGAATAACAACAACCCCGCTGTCAAAAGGAATCAAAAAACCTTTAGCAACTAAAATTTTCAAATCATCATCAGAAGCATTTGTAAGCCGCAATATCTTTTTGGGTGCACTGACAAACCCGTCGTCATCTGCTTCAAGACCATACTGAAAATACAAAGCTTGCGCTGATGCCGGCATATCAAGAAAACGATCAGAACATACAACGTCCTTAGAAAACATTCTGCGGCTCGCCATTTTCATCATCTCCTTTCATTGACTGCTGCCCTTCTGGTGTCCTAAGTGCTTTCTTTGCACCTTTAGCTGCTTTCAGCGTATTCCATGCCCTTGCATCCATGACTTTTATAAACTCTTGTATTTCCTGCCGGTTTTTCGGCTTCCAGTATCCACGCCCTGATCCTGAACAAATGATGGCTCCGCGTTCACGTTCCAACGCAATTCTTTGTCGCAACTCACGTGATGATCCGCATCCACTTATCCGCATCAACTCCTGCGTAGTGATTGCATTTTCCTTGCCAATTGGCAGCAGTGGCTCAATAATGAAGTCAGTCTTGCCGGACTCTTCATTTGTGTGTACTGGGCTATTCCTGTTTTTTTTCATTGTCTTAAATTCCCTTTCTTGAAATGTGATCTACGTAGTCATCAAGTATAGAAAAATTAAATAGGCAGCACTTTCCAATTTTGACTACAGCACCTGCTTCGGCAGCAAGTTTCCGCATCATATTTCGTCCAAGACCGTATCTTTGGCACGCTTGATCTATACGTCCCATTTTGCTGTCCACGTATTCCTGTCCTAATTCAGTTTCCTTTAATGCCTTCATAAAAACCCTCCTTTTTATCATTGTCCTTGCAATACAATGATAACGCATGATAAACTAAAAAGTAGTACTCACATTACCATAAACTAATCATAAACTAAGAGGGGATCTTATGTTATCGCAAAAGAGTTCTATATTTCCGCTTCCATATACAGTTAATGTACTTACATATAAAACAAATATGTACAAAGTTTATTGGATAAAAAACGGAAAATGTTTAGATAGTGAACCAGAAAATTTTAATATAAAAACAGATAAGATATACATTGTTGCAGAACTAACAACACAAGGAAAAAATGCATTTCTAAAAGAATATTGCATAAATTGGGATACAATAACCCATTTGTCAAATTCGTTAGAAAACTTATCACGCGATATTTTGAACAAACATTATTCCGAACAAATTAGTCTTATAATTCAATGGTGTCAAGAATTTGGAGTGCCTTTTTTGGGAAATAATGGTTTAGTTCCAGGAGATGTTCAAACATGTTATAAGGCTACGAAACATATTGGATTTAATTTTTCGTGCTTTATTGATGATCTGATGCGAATACACAAAGGATGGCAGCTTAATTCTCAATTGCTTTCTTTGGCGGCTTTACATAAAAAAGAACATTTCTCTACTGCTGATTATGATTCTGCTTTAGAAATAGCTGTTTATTTTGACAATCTAATATCTTTCATTTGTTATGCAAGAGGCAGTATTTATACGCTTGAAAGTATCTTTACCAAACAATGTAAGCAGTGCGGAAAAGTGTTTGTTTCTTCTAATCCCAAAAAAGAATATTGCGATAAACATACTCCACAATCTTATTATGCAATGAAGAAACGTCTAAAAAACAAATAGTTTTTAGTTCTATATTAGGGTAATAATAACAGAAATTGACCAACCATTACCTTATATGATAAAATCTACTGCAAGTAGCCAATCACCAACTGCTGAAATGGTCATATATGATATACGGCAGAAATAAAGGCGGATAGAATAATCTACCCGTCTTTTTTATTGCCATTGTCTTGATACAGCATATTTTATTCCATTATCAATAGATGTAGGTTTGTCTATTTTCTATAGCTGATATACATTGATTTGTTATACCGGAACCTCTAATTTGTTTCTACATTTTGGCTATATATTCGGATATTGCTAGTTTTTTTAAGTTTTGAAAGCCTATTCTGCCAACTGGATTCTCATTATATCCGATTCCTTTGTTGCTTATGTCTTTCTCCTATATATTCTGAAATATGAAGTTTTTTGAGGTTATTCCATCAGCACAGCATTGTCCTTTTTGAGTGATTCTATAGTCTTATCTGCCATTTTCAACGCTCTTGCAAAGATCTGTTCCGGTGTGTTCCATACTTTCTCCAGATCAATGAAATACTGGCGGATCTGCTTTCCCTCTGGCGTTCTCTGAAGCATGCAAATCTGTTTAGCCATGTCAATAGAAAGTTCATATTCTGTCGATGGTCTACCGCCTGTACTTTTAGACATTTTTGTCCAAAAGTCCTTTGATTCTTCAAAACCGTAATCGCACATTCGATCGATCCATTTTTTGAATGGTGTTTCAATATTTAATTTCTCATGCAAATCTCTGGCTGATACTGTCGGTTCTCCAGACTCATAGATTCTCGAAAAGCAGTCTGGCATATCGCTTTCAATAAACATCTCCTCAAAATTGAGGACATTTTTTCTTATGTTTTCGATAATTCTTAGCACATTCATAATATATTTTCATACCAGTCCAGAAAGTACCAAAAAAGTACCAAAAAAGTACCAAATTGCATAAACGATAATAAACAATGATAAACAGAAAAAGCCTGAAAACACGCTGTTTTCAAGGCTCTATAAACGTAGATAACACTCTATAAACTTATTATAAAAGAAGTTTTGTTTTACGTGTGGAAGGTCACGAACACACGATTCATTTTACGCCGGAAATCGGCGAAACCCTTGTAAGACCTTGTTTTTAGGGGTTTTGTAACGGGTGTTAGTATAGCATGGTGGGGATGAAAAATCAAGGTAAGTACCAAAAAAGTACCAAATCTTTGCCACAATGTCAAGTGATGAATTCAATAAAAGTCAAAATCAAAGAGCAACATAACGTAATTCTATATTTTCTATCTTTCCTTACGCGATGATTGACTTGAGTTTCCGTAAACTGCAATAAAAAATAGATATGAAAGTTGTGTATATTCAACACAACAGATTTAGAGTTTCGTGGATAAGGCAACGAAAACTCAAAAAGATTGACGTTTGACAGTCTCCTGAAAGTTCGCTATAATAATAACCGTAAAATTTGAGTGGACTTTTCCGGATTCGGTCATCTTTTTGCCACACAACTGTCTTATGATAGTTGTGTGGTTTTTTTGTTGCCCGTATCTCAGAAGTGCTGACAGAATGGAGGACTTATCAGTATGGATAATAATTTTTTGTCTCTGATCAAGACGCGCCGCAGTGTAAGGGCTTATAAATCAGAGTTTGTCCCCTCCGAGGCTTTGGACGCTGTACTGGAAGCAGGGACTTACGCTCCTACCGGCGGAGGACATCAATCTCCAACCATCATTGCAATTACAGACCCCAAATATAGGAAGGAGATTGCAAAACTAAACGCAGAAGTGATGGGGAACAACACAGACCCTTATTATGGCGCACCTGTCGTGATCCTGGTTTTGGCAGATGGCTCCGCAAGCACCTTTGTCGAGGACGGAAGCTGCGTCCTTGAAAATATGATGCTCGCTGCCCATGCCCTTGGCCTGGGAACCGTATGGGTACATCGGGAACGTGAGATTTTTGACAGTGAAAGCGGCAAGGCTCTCCTGCGGGAGTGGAAGCTACCGGAAACCTTGCGTGGCGTCGGGGCGATTGCATTGGGTTATCCGGCCCAGGAAGCCGGTCATCCCGCTGCACGCAAACAAAACTATATTGTTCGGATTTAATGTCCCGCTGTCCGGCGCAATTTTTTTGCGCCGGACAATTTGTGGAGAGGAGGGAAAGTATGCAGACCAATAATAAAATGGCGGTTGCTCCTGTTGGAAGGCTCATTTGGCAAATGTCGATACCGCCGCTAATCTCCATGTTCCTGCAATATTCCTATAATCTGATAGACAGTGCGTTTATAGCGCGGTTGAGTGAGAATGCACTAACGGCTGTTTCTCTGTCATTCCCGATTACAACACTGATGAATGCGGCGTCTATCTGGATCGGTGTCGGCGTGAATGTACTGATTGCAGGGTATCTTGGGGAGAAAAAGCAGGATGAGGCAAATACCACCGTCACACATGGATTGTTACTGGCCTTTGGAATTGGTGCTTTGCTCAATCTTCTGTCATTGCTGATTATGAAACCCTACTTTGGGGCATTCACCAATAACGAAGAAATTTATCAGTTGAGTATTGCCTATATGAGCGTATGTTCGTTCATGCAAATTCCCAACATGGTGCATATCGCAATCCAGAAGATGATACAGGCTACTGGGAACATGATTGCTCCTATGTGGTTCCAGATTGCAGGAGTGGTCGTTAATTTTGTATTTGACCCACTTCTAATTTTTGGTATTGGTGTTTTTCCAGCTATGGGAATCCGTGGCGCTGCGGTGGCTACTGTTGCGGGCTATTTGTTATCCATGATTTTGGCATTTGCCTTGCTGCTGGGCAAAAAACAAAAAGTGCGGATAAAGATCAAAGAATTTCATATACAAAAGTGGATGATTGCCCGTATATTCGCCCTTGGCTTACCATCTTTCATTATGAATGCCCTCAGTTCGTTTATGGTGACATTCGTCAATCTGTTTCTGGTGGCGTATTCCGATACGGCGATTGCATTCTTCGGTGCGTATTTTAAGGTGCAGCAGCTGATCGTTATGACAGTAAACGGCTTGATTCAGGGCTGTTTGCCTATTATGCGGTTTAACTACGGTGCGGGAAACAGAGATAGGCTGCACTCCGCTTTCCGATACGGAACCGCTTTGGTCTCCGGTATGATGATACTGGGAACATTGACCGTCAACCTCTTTCCGGTGCAGCTTTTGGAATTATTTACAGCGTCGGAAGCCATGCGCTCCTTTGGAATATCCGCTATGCGGATCATGGCGGCAAGCTATCTGTTTTGCGGTCTCTCTACCATGATTTCCACCTATTTTCAGGCGACAGAAAAAGTAGGTTCCAGCATAGCGATTCAATTATGCAGACAACTGCTTTTCCTTGTTCCTGCCTTATGGTGTCTGAACAAATTATTCCAACTGAACGGAATCTGGCTTGCATTTCCTGTTGCGGAAACCGCCACTATGCTCATTGCTCTCATAATAATGGCATGGCACCGCCACAAAAATATCTTATAAAAATCGCCTTCCTTTCAGGTAACAGTGAATATTCGATTTGCAATGTGTTCCATCTTTATAATAAGAATCGTTTTCCACGGAGGGGCTGGAAATGCTTGCAAGTAAATATGTACGGGGCGGCAATCGCCG
>OGYU01001580.1_pt1 | contig 15931 bp, 17 predicted proteins | sample 1576581 | NCBI WGS metagenome assembly OGYU01 (sample SAMEA3541547, study PRJEB24748) | human gut metagenome | biome: human gut; feature: human-associated habitat; material: faeces | place: China | collected 2012 | reverse complement strand
CACGGACATTCCGGCAAGCAGGGTGCGCATCCCGGAGCGCATCGGCAGGACTTACCAAGCAGGAAAAGACCACCGAAATCTATTTTGACGAGAAAGACCCCACCATCTTCATCCGCACCCACAACACCGACCTCAAAAACAGGCTGACCGCATACAACCGCAAACACCCTGCCGTCTGCAAGCTGACGGACGTAGACCCGGACACGGGCTGCAAGGAATTTGAGATTGAAAAGGGACGCTTCTCTTTCCGGCTGACCGCACCGTACAGCGAGGAACGGAAACGGGCGGCAAGCGAAGCGGCGAAAAACGAATAAAAGGGTTTTAGGGCTTCGTTGATTGTTGCGTTGGCAACCCCACCGCAATGGTAGTACCCTTCTCCGAACTTTTCTCTACCCAAACGGAGCCGCCGTGGAGGTCGGCGATCTCCCATACCAGTGAGAGCCCCAGTCCTGCGCCACCGTATTCCCGGCTGCGAGACTTGTCCACCCGGAAGAAGGGCTGGAAGATACTGCGCTGATACACCTCCGGGATGCCGCAGCCGGTGTCGGAGACGCGGAGCAGGAGCTTTTCCAACTCCTGAGTGACAGAAACCCGTACCGAGCCGCCCGGCCGGTTGTACTTGACAGCATTCTCCGTCAGGTTGAAGATCAGCCGGTAGATCAGTGCATCGCTGCCGGTCATAATGCCGTCGCCCTCCGCCGTCAGCGTGACGCCGCGCTTATCTGAGAGCGGCGCAAGATCTGTGAAGATCTCCTCGATCATGGGAGCGAGCTGGATCCGCTCGTTCCGCGCCACCTGCCGCAGATTGCTCATCTCCAGCAGTGTCCTGGTCATCTGTATCAGCCGTTCCGTCTGCTCACGCAAAAGCGTGAGGAACTCCGCCGTCTCCGGTCGCACATCAGGATGCTCCGCGGAAAACAGCTCCAACTGCGCCTGCATTAGTGCCAGTGGCGTGCGCAGCTCGTGGGCGGCGTTGCCGGTGAACTGCCGCTGGGCGGAAAAGGCGTTGTTCAGCCGCTCCAGCATCTGGTTGAACGAGCGGCTCAGCTGCCGGAACTCCGAAATAGCGTCTTCATCGATCCTCATATCGGCAAGATTGTTCAGCTGCACCTGCTCCACCTGCGAGGTAAAGCTGCGCAGGGGCTTGAGAGCGCGTCCGCTGACGAAATAGGCGAGGATGCCGCTGAGCAGCGTTACCGCCGCCGTGATGTACCAGTTGGTGGTGCGGAAGCGCCCCTGCACCCCATCGACGACGATGGTCAACTCCTCGTTGGGCGCTATGAGCTGCGGGTCAAAGCTCGCCGCTCCGCCATCATTCAGGATCACCGTGCCGCCGCCTTGTAAACTGTCCGCAATGGTGTCCATATAGTACACACCGGAGGAGCACAGCAGCAAATTCATGGCCACGCAGGTGACACCGATGAGCAGGACGGACAGCAACGTGATGCGCCACTGCAGGGAAAGCCGCTTCATTCCTCCTCGCCTCCCATCAGATAGCCCTCGCCGATGCGGTTGCGGATGGGGTCATAGCCCAGCACGGCGCGGAGCTTTTTGCGCAGGGCGGAGATGTGGACGCGAATGGAATTGCTGAAGCTGTCCACGCTATTGTCCCAAACGTGATCCATCAGCTCCTCCTGACTTACTGGCCTTCCTTGATGCACCATCAGGTATTCCAGGATTCCCGTTTCCTTCCGGGTGAGCGTCAGCGTCTGCCCGTTGACGGTGGCGGTACGGGAGCGGGTGTCAAAGGTCAGGCCTCCGCAGCTTAGCAGCACATCCTGCTGGGTGAACTGCCGCAATGTCAGGCTGCGGATGCGGGCCTCCAGCTCCGCCAAGTGGAAGGGCTTCGCCAGATAGTCGTTCGCCCCGGCATCCAGCCCCTGCACCTTGTCCTCCACTTCGCTGCGGGCGGAGAGGATCAGCACCCGCGTCTCCCGGTCGGTCTGCCGCAGGGTGCGCAGCACCGTCATGCCGTCCTTTTTCGGCAGATTCAGATCAAGAAGCACCAGATCGTATCGTTCCACGCCCAGAAGCGCCAGCGCCTTTTCCCCGTCATAGCAGTAGTCCACGCTGTAGGCCAGCCGCCGCAGGCTGCGAACGATAGTCTCGCACAGGGCGCGTTCATCTTCAATTACTAAAAGGTGCATGAGAGCCCTCCTTTTTATTTCTTCGTTTTTGTGTTGCTTTCATTATAGCAAAAACAGATAAGGTTTGCGTTAAGTTTTCGTTCTTAACAGAGACTTTAACTCTCCCGCGCTATGATGGAGGCAGAAAATCGGAAAGGGTGATGAAAAATGAGCTGTGGGAAAAAGGCCGCGGCGCAGATCGTGCTTCTGATGGCCGGAGCCGCCATGCTGTGCTTCGGTGTCTGGCGGGGCGAGGCGGCGACAGTGCTGAGCAAAGCAATCAAATTATGTCTGGAGTGTGTGGGCATTGGGTAAAAAGTTTTCAGGCGTTTCACAGACCATGTCCCGCTTCCGGGGCTGGATTCAGGCGGGGGCGACGCTGCTGACCAACCTGCATCTGCCGAACTTTCTCAAGGGCGGACTGTATCAGGGGGCGGGGAAGACCGTCTGCGTGCCGGGGCTGAACTGCTACTCCTGTCCGGCGGCGTCCGGGGCCTGCCCCATCGGGGCGTTTCAGGCGGTGGTGGGGTCTTCCAAGTTCAGCTTCTCCTACTATATCACAGGCTTCCTCATTCTGCTGGGCGTGCTGCTGGGGCGCTTTATCTGCGGCTTTCTATGCCCCTTCGGCTGGTTTCAGGAGCTGCTGCACAAAATCCCCACGAAGAAGCTTTCCACAAAAAGGCTGAAGCCGCTGACATACCTGAAATACGCTGTCCTGCTGGTGATGGTTTTCCTGCTACCGGCGTTCCTTGTGAACGATGTAGGCATGGGTGACCCGTTCTTCTGCAAATACCTCTGCCCCCAAGGCGTGCTGGAGGGAGCCATCCCGCTGTCCCTTGCCAATTCCGGCATCCGGGCGGCGCTGGGCAAGCTGTTTACATGGAAATTCAGCATTCTGCTGTCGGTGATCGTGCTGAGCGTGGTATTCTACCGTCCCTTCTGCAAGTGGCTCTGCCCGCTTGGCGCATTCTACGCGCTGTTCAACCGGGTGTCCCTCTTCCAGATGAAGGTGGACAAGAATAAGTGCGTCTCCTGCGGAAAATGTGCCAGAGCCTGCAAGATGGATGTGGACGTGACGAAAACGCCCAACCATACTGAGTGTATCCGCTGCGGGATGTGCATCCGCGCCTGTCCGACGAACGCCGTGAGCTTCCGCTACGGCTTTGGCAACGGGAAAGAAACAACAAAGAAAACAACGATGGAGGAATCAAAATGAACAAGAAGAGAATTTTTGCACTGGCTTTTGCCGTACTGATGTTGCTGGCCTTGGCGGCCTGCGGCACGAAGAACAATGACAAGATGGGCGACATGAGCGGCAACGGCTCCGCCATGACTGACGAGCCGAAAAACGCCGAGGAGGCGCTCACCCTGCACAAGGAGCTGCTGGAGCAGGAGAACGCGATCCTGTCGGAAAATACCGAGCTGTGGGAAAAGGTCTTTATGAAGGCTGACAAGGGCATGGCCATGATCGAGGACGGGAAAAACTACGGCGACTTCCTGCTGGATACCATCGAGGCCGCTAAAGAGCAGTTCGCCGACAAGGAGTATGAGTGGCTGAAGGAGTCAGCCACGAAGATCAGCAATATTGAAAACAGGCTGACCGAGTTGGAAGAGAAGTATCCCGAGATCATGCAGAAATCCACGGACGGCGATATGAGCATGCCCGCGGGCAGCGACACGAGCAACCCTCCCGACGACGGCAGTATGCAGAAGTTCCCCGCCTTTGAAGGGAAAGATCTGGACGGCAACACGGTGAAGAGCGACGAGCTGTTCTCCGCCAACGCCGTCACCGTGGTGAATTTCTGGTTCACCACCTGCAATCCCTGTGTAGGCGAACTTTCCGATCTGGATGCGCTGAACAAGGAACTGGCGGAGAAGGGCGGCTCCCTCATCGGCGTCAACACCTTCACGCTGGACGGCGACGAAACGGCAATTTCCGAGGCGAAGGATGTGCTTGCCAAGAAGGGCGCCACCTATCAGAATGTGTATTTTGACTCCGACGGTGAGGCGGGAAAGTTTACCACCAACATCTTTGCCTATCCCACCACCTATGTGGTCGACCGCAGCGGCAATATCGTGGGTGAACCCATCGTAGGCGCCCTCACGGAAAAGAAGCAGGCAGAGACGCTGCAAAAACTCATCGACCAGACTCTTGCCGCCGATATGGGCTGACAAACGGATTCATCTCCTCAGGAGGGAGGGATACACCATGTATCGGAGAGTATTGCCGCTTCTGCTCACCGCGGTACTGCTGCTGAGCGGCTGCGCCTCCGGGCAGAAAAATATGCCGCAGAAAACGGACGAGAAGGAAATGACCGACCAGCCCTCTGATATGTCCGGTGAAGGAAGCATGTATATGGATACCACGGAAAATGTCATATATCTGGCGGGCGGCTGCTTCTGGGGCATGGAACAGCTGATGCAGTCCATCCCCGGCGTCATCGATGCCGAGAGTGGCTATGCCAACGGCACCTGCGGGGCGGACGCCGATTACAAGACCGTCTGCAAAGGGAACACCGGCTTCCGGGAGACCGTGCGGGTGGAGTATGACCCCGGGCAGGTGAGTCTCGACGCCCTGCTACTGGCCTACTTCTATGTGATCGACCCCACGGTGGAGAACCAGCAGGGCAACGACCGGGGCAGTCAGTATCAGACCGGTGTCTATTACACCAACGAAAGCGCGAAGGAAACGGTGGAGCGCATCGCGGAGATCGAGCGGGGACGCAGTGAAAAGTTCTTCGTGGAGATAGGTCCACTCAAGAACTATTACCCCGCCGAGGAGTACCACCAGAACTACCTCGAAAAGAACCCGAACGGCTACTGCCACATCCCGCGCGCGGAGATGGAGCTGTTTTCCCGGCTGCGCATCGATCCGGGCGACTATCAGAAGCCCGCGGCGGAATCCATCCGGGACAAGCTGACGGCGGAGCAGTACCGTGTTACGCAGGAGAGCGGCACAGAGCGCGCTTTCACAGGCGAGTTCTGGGATAAATTTGAAAAGGGCATTTATGTGGATGTCGTCACCGGTGAGCCGCTCTTTTCCTCCACGGATAAGTACGAAAGCGGCTGCGGCTGGCCTGCCTTTACAAAGCCCATTGAGGGCCCTGCCGTAGTGGAAAAAGAGGATCTGAGCCACGGGATGCGCCGCACGGAGGTCAGAAGCCGCGCCGGAGACTCCCACCTCGGCCACGTGTTCACCGGCGACCCTGAGTCGCCCAACGGCGTACGCTACTGCATCAACAGCGCGGCCCTGCGCTTCGTCCCCTATGAAAAAATGGAAGCCGAGGGCTACGGATATCTGCTACATCTGTTTGAAAAATGATTTCCGGTGCATACACATCAAGCGGAAAAACAGGACGGGGCTGTTGCACATCCCCTAAAAAAGAAAGACCGAAGTAAAAGCCATAAAAGGGCTTTACAGCTTCGGTCTTTTTTCTTTAAGTTATAATGAAACATGCCGAGGTGCACTGCGCTTTTGCAATAGACGTGCGCAAAGTTCCGGAACAGCTTCTTGTCGATTATCAAGTTCGTAAACTTTTTTCGTTCGAAGCTTATGCGGATGATCTGTTCAAACTCTTTGCCGGTCATTCTGCGTCCTCGGTTTCTTGGCATACTGGCGGGGTACAATCCGTCAGCTTTTCGCTTCCTGCGCATTTCACCTTGCAGACCACCGCATTGTCCAGCACATAGACAACCTTGGCCGTGGCACTGTCTCCAATTTTGTCATACAGCCGGCCGGCGCTGATGCAGTCGCCCAGAACTGTGTGCGGGCTGTTTGCCACATAACCCGCGCAGCCAAGCCCCGGCAGCTCTGCCTTGATTGCTTCGCGGTCATACACATTGTCAGGCTTTTTGACCAGCTTGATCTTTTGCCCGACCTCAAAAGGCTTGCTGCCAAAATGGAACTTTAATCCGGTGATTGTGATAAATGCTTTCATTGGGAATCTCCTGTCATTTGCATAAACTGTTGTGTTACCAATCCAACTCGTCCATAGCGTCATCTACGCCTGCTGCGTAGTCCGAGTCGCTGTTGTAGCGATCCTCATCGTAGTCATCATCATCATAGATGGCATAGGACTACCTCCAAGTTTGTAATAAAAAAGCACCTTGCCCGATACAGGTAAGGTGCAAAGGATACGAATATTCTCGTTTTCAGCTGGCTTTTATCACTTCAGCTGGCTGAAAGGGGGTGTGGGAGGGGGAAAACAAACGCAATAGCTTGCCCCGAAAAATGATACACTTTCCCCCTTAGCATATCAATTTTGTACTAAAAACAAGAAGCGCACCACCTTTTTACGGGTGATGCGCTTCATTTTAGCTATTTACGCGAGCGTTTTGTGCATATTATGCAACATTTTTACGCTCTCGGATTTTTAATAGCAGCCTGCTTATTGGGTCGTCATCATAGGTATGTACCCAAAAGCGCGTACTGTTTGCATCCTCAAGTATCCTATTGACGGCCCCATCCCCTTTCTTCGCTTTTGTTTTTCCCGGCATGATTTTTTCCGCCGAAATCGAATGGTAATTGTACGTTCCGCGCACATTGCATTGAACAGTGCATGACTCTTGAAATAGATTTAGTTCCCAGATGAATTTCTGTCCATCGATGGAGAAGATTCTCGGCACAAATCTGTCCAGAAATTCCCGGCTGATTTCATCGTTTGGGAACGACTCTTGCCAGCTGAGTGCTTCCTCTACCTTTTCACTATTGGCAGCTCCGTTTTTTTGTTCCTGCTGGTATTCTTCTAAACTATCCTGCCGGTGATCCTGCCAAACGTTTTTGTAGATTTCTCGCGCCATCAATTCGAGCTTCCATGCTTGCACATTGGGGGCGCTGCATTTGGGGGCTACATTCCTCAGCGACCGCTGATAACAGATATATCGAACAATGCCTTTCTCTGCGCGGAACGCCCGCATTCTGGCTCCGCAGCCACAAAACAGGCGGCAAGCCCATTTGTCGGCGTGTTCGTTCTTTCCATACAAGTAAGCCTGCGTTATATTGCCGTCTTTGTACGACTGCCATGCATGTCTGCGGCGCTGACATTTATCCCATAGTTCCTCTGAAATGATTGGCTCAAAACTGCCTTTCACCAGAATGTAATCCTGTTCGCTGTTCTTGATGCTTTTATGGCTGAGGAAATCATCAATATGCGATTTGTTGTATGTCAAATACCCTTTATAAATCGTATTCTTGGTGATTGAGAGAACCTGACGCGCGCTCCATTGTGGCATTCCGGATTTATTCGGTGCGCCTTCTTGCGTTAGTGTCTGGGCTATCTCGGTGCCATTTATGCCATCAGCATACCAAGCAAAAATTTTTCTGACAGTCTCTGCCTGACTTTCCTGCACCACAAGCGTATGAGCCTTTTTATCACGCTTATATCCAAACGGTGTCGGTCCCGCAACATAGGTGCCTTTTTTCTGTGACGTCTGAATGCCCGCCTTGGTGCGTTCACTCATTTTACGGCTTTCATCTTGCGCAAGGCTTGCCATAATGGTCAGGCGAACTTCTCCATCGCCACGCATCGTCCAGATGTCATCATTGACAAAGTACACTTCAACGCCGTACTGTTTCAGCTCACGGGTCGTAACCAAAGTATCCACCGTGTTTCGGGCAAAACGGGAAACCTCGCGGGTCACGATTAGGTCAAACTTCTTTTTCCGGGCATCTCGCAGCATCTTCATAAAAGAAGGTCGGGTTTTCATGCCAGTACCTGAGATTCCTTCATCGGCGTATTGCCCAACCACCGTCCAATTCGGATGATGTTCTGCAAGCTCCAGATACCAGTTCATTTGATTTTTCAGTGCTGATATTTGCGCCTCAAGTTCCGTGGACACGCGCCCATAGAACACAACTCTGCGCGGGCAGTTTTGCTGGTCTGCTTTATCATATTGCATCGGTTTTCCCTCCTTCCCCATCAGTATAATACTGCATTCAGTATTTTCAAAATGTACAAGTCAATGACTCAATCATGGTATAGAAAAGCCGTGGAAGAAGGTTCCTTCCACGGCATGATCTTTATACTACTTTTTCAATAAGGCACTGATGTTTCTTCGTTTTCTTGTCATAGTTGATAGCTACCAAGAGAAGATTTCCTGTATAACCACGCAGCGAATCCGGATATTTCTTTTCCTTAATCTGCTGCATCGCAGTCTCCGCCGTTTGGTTCCACTTCAACTCCACAACAAGCGCCGGATAGTCATTTCGGTACTCCGGTTTTGGAACGAAAACGAAGTCTGCGAAGCCCCTGCCTGTGGGCAGCTCTCGAACCGGCTCAAAGTAATATTGCATAGCGCTCAGGTATGCAATCGCCAAGACGCTGCTCAAGGAGTTTTCATTGTTGTACTGGATGGCAGAAACATAGTCATCATGGATTTTCTCAATCTGAGTGGCTACTGCATCGCCATCCATATCCAATGTCGCATCCAGCAACTTCTCAGACTCCTGCTGGAACAGCAACATCTCATTCCAATGCTTGCTTTCCACCGCAAGTGTCAATTCCTGCCGGATTTCCTCATTCGGAACGAACGCTGTTTTTCGGTTCTGGTCATATCCCAAGTAGCCAAGATGGATCATATATGTCAAAACATCATCTTTGCTTTGGATATTAACGGTATCGTTCTTGAAGGTAGCCGTGTTTACTTTAACTTCCCCACCGGAAAGCATTTCAATGATTGCCGTTTTCAGCCCATCATAGTTCATGTTGATAAGGGGAACGATTGCTTCATAGGAAGCCGTTTCCGACCAGTAGCTCTTAAACTCTCCCTTCAGCATAACGCTGACAACAGCTCTGGGATTATAAACTTGGTAATCCCGCAGCAAGTAACCATCGTACCACTTTTTTACCTTGTCAAAGTCTTTGTGGTACTCCTCGCAAAGATTCTTAACTTCTTCTTCTGTAAAGCCAATGAAAGGTGCCAACGTGCCGGCACTGACCATGGTAAACTCATCGAAGTTATTCAAGGCCGACTGCGTTTTTTCCTTTTTGATTGGCAGAATGCCGGTGAGGTATGCAAGCTGAATGTATTTTGTCGGCTCTGTACCTTTGAATAAGCCTCTCAGGAAATAGATATATTCTTCTTGAACAGCCTTATTGGTTGCTTCATCTCGGATCAGAATATCCCATTCATCAATAATCACAATAAATTTCTGACCGGTCGAGTTTCTGATGCGCGACAAAGCGTCCGCCAATGTCAACACTTCGTTAGGAAGAACTTCAGGGTAGTACTCTTTTAGTTCCTCCAAAACCGATTGCGTAATGTAGGATATAATACTTTTGATGTCTGCACAACTGGACAAAAACCATTGTACATCTATATGGATCACATCATACTTGTTGAGATGCTTTTTGAAGTCGCTACTCTTGCCGATTGTAAGCCCATCGAACATCTTTTCTGAATCGCAGCCTTTGCTGTAATAGGCTGCCAGCATATTAGCCGTATAGGACTTACCAAATCTCCGGGGGCGGCTATTGCAGATATATGCTTCTGGTGTATCAAGAACGCTGTTGGTATATTCCAGCAGACCCGTTTTATCCATATAAATTTTTGAATTCAGTGCAACTTGAAACGCACTATTATCCGGATTCACGAATCTTCCCATTTCGCCAAAGCCTCCTTCAGAAGTCATTTATTTCTAACCATTCAAATGACATTAGTATAGTCATATAGTACCATTTATCGATACAAATAGCAAGTCGGAAATTTCCCTACCCTATATATAATAGTACAAAAGCGCCGCAGCAGGGATTTCTTTCATAGCATGATCTATCATCGCAGACACCTCATCTGCTATGACGATGATTAAATTTTGCCACATGGAATCCTGCTTTCTGCATATAATCTTCAAAAATATATGCAGATAAAACTCGAAAGGCGCAATAAGCCACAAATTGCGATAATTTTCCTTCGATGAACCTGTCAGATGTCATCTGTTTGAACCATTCGGAATTCCCGAATAGTTGCCATCACGGTCTATTCCTCATCCGAATTATAATATTACCATTTACTGATTCAAATAGCAAATCTAGCGTCATTCCATAACAACACAATAATGCCGTGGAAGTATTTCCTCCACGGCACGATCTGTCGTTATAGCTGTGCGTTTCTCTCCCTCTGCAAATTCCAGACAGGCAACCCTTCCCGGCGCTTTGCCTCGCATCGCTTTGCAGCCATGCGATATGTTTTCTCGCATCTTGGCACGCTCGTGGAATCCAGTCATGGCGCTGCTTCCCCAATGCGGTACAGCAGAGGACGCTACTCACTTTTCGGAGGTTTGGAACCTCCTAATACATAAGAGAACAGCGAATCGGATTTTTTCCACAACTTTTTCAATTTTCTTTTTTTACCAGAAATATATCCACACGCATATCTTTTCACAAACCGGGGTGGATCTTAATCCCACGCGCTTTCTGATACTCATACCAACCATGTCGAAAAGAATTGTGCGCTCTGCACAAATTTTAGTTCGTTGGCTTGTAAGTGCGAATTATGGGACAAGCCATGATTTATAATGGAATTATGGAAGCGCTTATTGCATTCTATATCGATACGGCGATGATTAATGGCAAAAATTGAAACAACAAAAAAGGAAGCATATATCCGCTTTGTTCCCCAAGCGGGGCACATCAGATATATGCTTCCTGTATTATATGATTATCTTGTGCGAAGGGGCATTACCGCAAAAAGGTAACATCAAAACTGGTAAAAGGACTATGCAGCGCGTTTACACTGTAGTGCAGGGTTAGATACTTTTTATCAACCGTAAACAGCAGCGTATATCCTGCAGAACGATCTAGCGCCCGCATACGGATTTCCAGCGTTGAATCACTGAGCCATCCGTAGCTCGCAAAGAGAACATCCTGACCCGAAAGCCGCGGCATTTCTTTCATGCTGTCTGCCGCGATAAAGGTTGAAAAACCATCCCAGTTATCTTGTTGACGAAGCCATTCCCCGTAGCCAGCGCTAAATGAGAATTGTTCAGTACCGCGATAGAATACCATGCGTAGGCGGGAGGTGTCCTCCTGCTGTATCGACAACTTTGTGATTCCGGCAGGATTCGCCATAGCAGACATCATTCCCTGCAAAGCGATGGTATCACAGCTGGATGCTTTGCCACCGGCCATCGGAATAGAAAATTCGGTAAAAGGCTCTACGGTTTTCGGATAATCCATTGCTTCAAATAAGCAGTTCAACACTGCTTGACTGCCGGTTGTTGCATTGGACATTGCTATGACAAGCTGGTTCTTGGGCTGGACAAAGCACAGCTGACCGTGCAAGCCAGAGCAACGGAAGGCATCATGTGTACACATCCAAAATTGATAGCCATATCCCTGTCGGTTCTCACTACGGGCCACTGGATATTCCGAGGCATTTTCTACTTGCTTTGCTGTTGCGGCAACTACCCAGCTTTCGGGAATAACTTGCTCCCCGTTATATACACCGTGATGTAATAGACACAAGCCATACTTTGCTAAATCCTGCGTTGCCAAGTGCAATCCGAACCCACCGGTGTTGTGCCCTAATAGGTCCTCTTCCCAATAGTAGTTTGTTATACCGAGGGGTTCAAACAGCCGCTTAGCAAGAAAATCTACTACCTTTTGTCCAGTTATGTCCTGTACCATAACTGATAAAAAATGCGAGCACATACTGTTATAGAAGAATTTTGTTCCCGGCTGATATGTCATCCGTTTCGCGACTGTATTTTCAACCCAATCATCGGAGCCGTGCATAACAGCCTCGTTGTCTTGCCCCAGATTCATGGTCAAGAGATGTCGAACCGTGACATCTTTGAAGCGAGAGTCAACGACCTTGTCGGCGTATTCCGGGCAATAGGTAAGCCACGGTGTATTAAGGTCAACACGACCGTCCACCACGAGATATCCGACAGCTGCAGAGAGGAAAGACTTGGACACAGAATACAAAGGGTGCAACGCTGTTACTTCATAAGGGAAAAACGCACGGTTTAGTAGGCATTTGTCCTGCTGATAAATTGTAATAGCGTGTGTTTCAATGCCGTTCTGCCGCAGCAGATGCAGAAATTGATCAATCCGTTCCTGAGTGAGAATTTCCATAGTTAGAGCCTTCCTTAAAGCAGTTCGTCCATAGCAGCTTTAACTTTCTGTACGCTTGTACCGACAACAACCTGCAGGTTTGTATCCGTCAGGAACACAACACCCTTAACGCCCATCTGGCGAATCTTATCTGTTTCAACCTTTTGGGCATCTTTTACTTCAATACGCAAGCGCGTTGCGCAGCATTCCAACGAAGCGATATTCTCTTTGCCGCCGAGATTCTGCAACATTTTCTTCGCAACAAACTCGTTGTTGGTGTTATTCATGGTGAAGTTCTTTTCATCGTCAGTGATTTCAGCAGTTGTAGTATCTTCTTCAGCACGACCCGGGGTCAGGACGTTGTCGTGCATGATAACCCACTTAAAGCTGAAATAGTACAAGAAGAAGAACAGAATGCCAACAGGCAGAATCAAAATTGCGTTGCTGCCCAGATTGAAGTTCAGAATATAGTCGATAATATCAACGTTGTAGGAGATGCCGAGGCGGACGTTCATAAAGTAGAAAATCGCACCGCCAAGGCCGCTGAACAGGCAATGCAGCAGATAAAGTTTCGGAGAAACGAATTCAAACAGGAACTCAACGGGCTCGGTAATACCAGCAATAAAGCAGGTGCCGGCACCGGAAATCATAAGCGATTTTACCTCGGATTTCTTGTCTTTCTTCGCGCACTTATACATAGCAAGGCAGGCGCCGGGCAGACCAAACAGGAATACAGGATACAAACCGGTCATGAAGACACCCGCAGTGGGGTCGCCAGCCAAGAAGCGAGGAATATCACCCATAACTACATCGCCGGCTGCATTGGTGAAAGAACCCATCTGGAACCACAGATAGCTGTTGATGACATGGTGCAGACCGACGGGGATCAATGCACGGTTCAGGAAACCAAACAGGAAAATACCAATCACGCCAGAGCCAGCCATCCACATTGCCAAGCTGTCAAGGCCGTTCTGAATCGGTGGCCATATAATGTTAAACAGTAATGCCAGTGGAATTGCAAAAATCGGCGCCAGAACAATAATGAAACGGTCGCCGGTAAAGAGACTGAACATTTCCGGGGTTTTCCATTCACGGCTGTAATTAAACAGAATTGCTGCCAATGTACCTACGACAATACCGGCAAAAACACCCATGCCAATATCTTCATTTAGGCTGCTCAGGCATGCTTTAAAGGCAAACAAGCCAACAGCCGCACCAATCATAGGAAATGTCTTGTCTTTTGCCTTTGCAAAAGCTAAGCAGGCACCAAAGGCAAAAAGCATATCGAGGTTATTCGTGATTGCATTTGATGCAGTTTCCATAAGCGGAATATTTAGCATATCCGCTGCGCCCAAGCGTCCCAAAATGCCAATAGCCGGCATTGCCACAATCGGAACCAGCATTGCGCGTCCTAATTTTGATAGGTTTGTGATAAAGGCTTTCCATAGCTTTTTCATACTACTTCCTCCCATCGGTACTTCCCGATGCACAACTTTTGCTGTGGGTCAGCAAAATTACCCGCAGTAGAAATATGGGATTTTTCCTGTTCGACTGCCTCCTTCCGCAGAAACTCCCGCGCCATAAAGCAAAAATCCACGGAAAAAGACAATAAGCTTTTCCCGTGGATCATGCCCGCATAGCTGGTAACACTCCGCGTTTTATACAATTCTATTTAATCGCAGCAGGAAGTTCAAAATATCTTCTTGCTGCATTGTGTACTGAAATTTGTCTGCAAAATAGTTGGCCACCGCTGTTATGCAGGCTCTTGAGCCTACTATTTTACTGTATAGAATATCCAGCATTTCATCCGGAATTTCCAATACAGAATGATGCGTTTTCCCTAGGCTGACTAACCAGCATCGTAACTTGATGTATGCTGTGAATTCCAGAGTTTCCGCATCGTCACGAACATTGCAATTATGGCGAACCAATTCCAGAATATCCTCAGCTGCTTTTTGAGCTGCCGTTAAATGTCCTGGACAGCCATTACTTGCGGCATCTACTATACAAAGTGCTAAAATTACAGCTTCAGATTCCGGTATAAGGATTCCGTATTTCCGATATAATAATGAGAATGATTTCTTACTGAGCTGATATTCGTCCGGATATACCAGCATAACTGCTTCCTGCAACATTGAGGAAACAGGAGCGTGTTCACGTGTGCGCTCCATAGCACATGTCAAGTGATTACTGATTATAATCAGTGCTACAGGTGTCAAATGGAGCTTCCCGCGCCGCTCGGCCTCTTGTAATATAGACCGTGAAACAGCCAATGCCACAGGAGAGCACTGCCCCAGCAGATAAAGCCATTTTTCCTGTAGCTTATCCAAGCCATAATAGATATGTTCTATCTGCTGCTCTAAAACCGGCGCGCCTGGGCTTTTACGGAAGCCAATTCCTGAGCCGGTTAGCACACACTCTCTGCCATCTTCAGCCCGCGCCATGACAATATTGTTGTTGAGGCCCTTTGTAACTGTATACATAACAGATGCCTTTCAACTGCTCTTTTCTTTGTTGTACCACCACAAGAAATGATTGTCAAGATGTTTCGGGCGTTTCGTTGACATTTTGTGCAGATTTCCTTTTGTTGTAGGAATTTTGCTCCTATCCGTCGAATTCAATCGTCACATTTCCGTCAGCGCTAATTTTCAACTTCATTGTTTTATGTATCGTTCGTAAAACTGTTTGTACTCGGCCTTAGACAAATCAATGCGCGTTTGCAGCAGGGCAACATTCATCATTTCTGTAGTATTGAACGGTTCAAAATGCTTGCCGACAAAGCGTTGACACTCGCTGAGGAGTACATCCGCTTTCATCTTGTGTGACTGCCCACCTTGGCAGAACTGGTCGAGATAGCAGAATGGAATATCGCTGTCTATCATCTTTTGGATGACTTCGCCACTGACCTTATTTTGCTCGACCATTATACTATGACGAGCTGAATGCCATAAATTGTAAGCCAAACTACAAGGAAAAGCCATCGAACACATCAACAGCTCTAAAGCTTGGTGCGCCGGTGGAATCACAAATATTCTTTTTGAATTTCTCGATTTTCTTTTTTTACCAGAAATATATCCACGCGCATATTTTCCCACAAACCGGGGTGGATCTTAATCCCACGCGCTTTCTGATACTCATAGGCTGTCACAAAGTCAACCGCAAAACTCAAAAGTGGTATCTTTTCATCCAGCACGCTCACCTGATTTTCTTGACAGCTTTCCAGCCATTCCACCAACTTACGCTTTCTTTTGGTTCGGCTCATTCGCCGCATTGCAAACTACATATTTTTCTGGAATAAACAGCCTCTCTATCCCCTTGCTTGGCAACGCAAGCACTGCTGTCATTTCAAAGTCGATAGAAGCTGTTTGAGGCTCACAATTATAGCCTGACACCAGCATCTGACCGTCGGTCTTGTCTGGGTTTTCGATATAGGCCAGTGCCTTGCCAAGAGTAGATTTTATCGCATGAATTTTTGTGATAGCCATAAGAAGCTCCCTGAAAAGAAAGATGCCCTATGTGAAATGAATCTCACATAGGGCATCTGCCTGTAATTATTTCATGATTTTCGTTTTATGCTAATGGACTTATCTCTCATCACGCTCATTTTCCTGTGCATCATGCTGATGTTCCTCTCCCATGCATTTAGCATACAATTCTGGCGTGCATTTGAGAGTAATCGGCTTCGGATATAGCTCAAGGAAAATCAGGGGTGAGTGATATTTTTTCTCATATTTTGTAATTTGACTATCCGTC
>OGYU01001570.1_pt1 | contig 15965 bp, 12 predicted proteins | sample 1576581 | NCBI WGS metagenome assembly OGYU01 (sample SAMEA3541547, study PRJEB24748) | human gut metagenome | biome: human gut; feature: human-associated habitat; material: faeces | place: China | collected 2012 | reverse complement strand
TATCAGACTATGCAGGGGTTATATGCTATAGGTTCTGGCGGACTTTTTGGAAAAGGACTTGGAAAGAGTATGCAGAAGCTTGGCTTCATACCTGAATCACAGAATGATATGATTTTTTCAATCATTTGTGAAGAATTAGGCTTATTTGGTGCGATATGCGTTATACTTTTATTTATAATAATGTTGTGGAGAATAATATATATTTCACAGAATTCGCCAGATCTTTTTGGCTCGCTTCTGGCAGTTGGTGTGTTTGCACATATAGCTATACAGGTGATTATAAACATAGCAGTTGTAACCAATGTATTTCCTAATACAGGTGTTACATTGCCATTTATAAGCTATGGAGGCTCGGCGACCATATTGCTGCTTGCAGAACTTGGAATAGTGTTTAATATAAGCAGCCAGATTAACCTGGAAAGATAGAAGTATAAACAGGCTGGAATGGAAATTAATATGGCAAGAGAAAGAAAAAAAGGAAAAGGTTTTTTGACAGCTTTTATTGTAATGTTTATTCTTATTGCAGTGGGGATTGCGGTATATATAGGCTTTCAGGCAGAAAGTATAACATATGCTGGCAATTCCCATTATTCTGATGAGGAGATGACCGAAAAAATATTTGGAAAAGACAAGCCTAATGTATTACTTTATAAGCTGTTTGGTAATAAAAAAAAGACAATACCATTTATACAGAAGTATGATGTGGAAATACAATGGCCAAAGAAAATGTATATAACAGTATATGAAAAGTCAGTTATTGGTTATATAAGATATATGGGATGTAATATGTTCTTTGATAAGGATGGCATAGTTGTTGAAAGCTCCACAGAAAGTTATGATAAGGTCCCTGAAATAATAGGGCTTAAGTTTAATTCGATAGTTTTAGGTTCAAAGCTTGATGTTGGTGATGATGATATATTCAGGCAGATACTTGACCTTACACAAAGCTTTGATAAATATGATCTGGATGTATCAAAGGTATATTTTGATTCATCTGATAATTTAATACTGTATATTGAAGAGGTTAAGGTGTATCTTGGAAATAGTGATGATTATACGGACAAGCTTTTTGAACTGAAGCAGATGGAAACTAAATTCTCAGGCTTAAAGGGAACACTTTATATGCAGGATTATACGAAAGACAGCAATGCAATAATATTTAAAAAAGATGAGAAATGATTCCTGAAATTCTGGTATTGGCATCATACTATTATGGAATGAACAAAGATTATGAAAATGTGAATAAAATTGTGAATAAAAATATAAAAATTAGTTGATATTTGTTGTGAAAAATTATATGATTATAAATATGTATAAGTATAGAAGGAGGCAATAACCTTGTTAGAGATAATAGAAAACGAATCAAATTTATCAGCAAAGATTATTGTTATTGGTGTCGGTGGTGCCGGTAATAATGCTGTTAATAGAATGATAGATGAAAGCATATCTGGTGTTGAATTCATAGGAATCAATACAGATAGCCAGGCACTTCAGTTATGTAAAGCACCTACAGCTATCCAGATAGGTGAAAAACTTACTAAAGGATTAGGTGCAGGAGCACAGCCAGAGATTGGTGAGAAAGCAGCAGAAGAGAATGTTGAAGAGCTTACACAGGCTATTAAAGGTGCTGATATGGTATTCGTTACATGTGGTATGGGAGGCGGAACAGGAACAGGTGCTGCACCTGTTGTTGCCAAGATTGCAAAGCAGATGGGAATACTTACAGTTGGTGTTGTTACTAAGCCTTTCAGATTCGAGGCAAGAACACGTATGACTAATGCAGAAGCTGGTATAGAAAAGCTTAAGGAAAGTGTTGATACTCTTATTGTCATTCCAAACGATAAGCTTCTTGAGATTGTTGACAGAAGAACAACTATGCCTGAGGCATTAAAGAAGGCTGATGAAGTGTTACAGCAGGCTGTTCAGGGTATCACAGATCTTATTAATGTTCCTGGACTTATTAATCTTGATTTTGCTGATGTTAAGACTGTTATGGTAGACAAGGGTGTTGCTCATATAGGTATAGGTTCAGCTACAGGTGATGATAAGGCCATTGAAGCGGTTAAGCAGGCAGTTGCCAGTCCTCTTCTTGAAACAACTATTGAAGGTGCATCACATGTTATTATTAATATATCAGGTGATATTGGCCTTGTTGAGGCTAATGATGCAGCCAGCTATATACAGGAGCTTGCCGGTGACAATGCTAATATTATCTTTGGTGCTGTATATGATGAAAGTGCTACAGACAGCTGTACAATCACAGTTATTGCTACAGGTATAGAGGGTGTTAACGTTAATAATGCCATGGCTAAGTTTTCGCCAAAAGCACAGGCACAGGTTCAGACACCAAAGCCAGCTGTAAAGCCAGCATATTCTTACCAGCAGCCACAGTCTGTGGCAGGTATGGGTATGAGCTCTACAACAGCTCCACTTCCAGGTCTCAAGCAGCCAACACCTGTTACAAGCAATGTGAAGTCTAATGGAATTACAATTCCTACATTTCTTCAGAAGAACAGAAAGTAATACATAAACAGACGCAGTAGTCTTATAATAACTTATATATAGCAGGATAGTGTATGATTGATTTATATACTATCCTGTTTTTTTATGTTTATATTTATGACGATACAATGAAAAGCAGCAGCAGACTTTTATCTTAAATTTTGTATACGGCTCCTTACTACGACAAATTTTGCACATAACTTTATGTATACTCTTCTTGTTCGCTGATACAGGATGTTATACATAATCCTGTATATATTGCGTAAAGGAGGTGGGAATGGATTGTAATATATATAGATATATTGTTTGGGATTAATTATTGTATGGATCTGGTTATACTGCTTATTGTTAACAGAATTATGCGTTATCATGCATCTGCTATCCGGCTGCTGCTTTCTTCCACTTTAGGAGCAGTATGGTCAGTTGCTGCAGTGATGATTCCTGACAGATATAGGCTATTCGTTAATTTATGCACATATTTTATTGTTACAGCTCTTATGCTTGCTGTGATAAATAGTCCATTAAATATCATAAAAGCACGACAAAGTAACAAGGACAGGTATGCTTTAACAAATTATTTAAAAGAACTGTTTAAGGGTATGATTATTATGCTGTCTGTAGCATGTTTTTCAGGCGGGATTATGCATATGATTGTATATTATACATATGCCGGCTGGATAATAAGACGTATATTAGTTACTTACAATCAGCTTATATATCTTATACTGATATCCGTAGTTGTTATAATAGTGATTGCCAGAGTGTATAGAACTTATAAAAAAAACAGTGACATATACAAGGTTACTGTTATAGTTGACAATCATAAGATTATGCTTCACGGAATAGTAGATACCGGGAATCAGCTTACAGATAAGTATACAGGTAAGCCGGTAAATGTGATGGATAAATCATATTTTGAAAATGTTCTTTATCAGATAAATGATTACGGGAGATTAAAGTATCATTTTATACCATACAGAACAATAGGTAATAATGAGGGGATCATAGAAGTTATTACATCAGATTATATGTACATATCAGGAAAAGATGAAACGAAGGCTTATAAAGGTGCACTGATAGGACTTTCGGATAGGAAAGTATCACAAAACGGGGAATATCAGGCACTTATAAATGGACGTATGATTTAGCGTTAATGCAAAGCTATAAGAGAGGATGAGTTTTTGCATTACAGGATGGAAATATGTCAGCGGTGCATTCGTATTTCTATAAAAGTAACAGCACCGTAGAAAAGAGGAGAGAAATGGTGATTAAAGTGGCAGTTGCGGATCGTTTCCGGTTTAAGATGGTACCATCTATAAAAAATCTATATATGTTAGGCTCAAAAGAGGTTCATTATATAGGAGGGGCAGAGGTGTTACCAGCACCGCTTGATACAGATGAGGAGAAAAATGTATTGGCGATGTTAAAAACCGAGGATGACGATTATGCCAAGAAAATGCTGATAGAACATAACCTTCGTCTTGTTGTATATATAGCAAAAAAATTCGATAATACAGGTGTGGGAGTAGAGGATCTGATATCTATCGGAACAATAGGACTTATAAAGGCTATTAATTCATATGATCGTGATAAAAATATAAAGCTTGCTACATATGCATCAAGATGTATAGAGAATGAGATTCTTATGCATCTTAGAAGAAACAGTAAAATCAGGGCAGAAGTATCTATAGATGAGCCTTTAAATGTAGACTGGGATGGAAATGAGCTTTTATTGTCAGACATTCTTGGCACAGATGATGATGTGTGTTATAAGGATCTTGAAAATGAGGTGGAAATGAAAGCACTTAAAAGTGCACTTGGCAATCTGTCAGAGAGGGAGAGAATTATAGTCGATTTAAGATATGGGCTTAGCGACAAAGATGGAGAAGAAAGAACACAAAAGGAAGTAGCAGATATGCTTGGTATATCACAGTCGTATATATCAAGACTTGAAAAAAAGATAATAAAAAGATTGAAGAGGGATATGGTGAGGGCGTGTTGAAGAATTAACATCAAATAATATAAAATAATATAACTTTTTGCTTGACATTCCAGGCTGTGTCCATGAAAATATAAAGGTATGATTAGTATAAGGGAAAATTTGCCCAGTATAGGAGAGCTATCAACATTATATAAAGATATGGAAAAAAGGTAATATGAAAAATAAAGGTACAGGAATACAGTGGCATAGAATATTTGGAATAGCGGCTTTAATGTCTGTTATAGTTTTTGCGGTTATGTTATATATGGACTTTGGAACTTCAATAAAATCAATGGTTGGTATTGGAAGTGATAAAACAAATGATTCTATATCAGAAGAACCAAGTGACAATACCGAATCCGGTAATGATACAAGTGGTAAAAAGACAAATATATCAGATAAAGCAATCGTATGTATAGATGCATCTCATGGAGGTTCTGATACAGGACAGTATGATGGAAAGAATTATGAGAAAACACAGGTGTTAGAGCTGGCTGGACTTGTTGAAAAAAATCTTGCTGATTATGGAGTTAAGGTTATTATGACAAGGACAACAGATGAGAATGTAGATTATACATCACGTATTAAAAAAATCAATACAGGAAAAGCTGTAGCAACAGTATCACTGCACAGGGATGTTGCTAAGAAGGATGGAACAGGCAGAGGTGTCAGTGCATGGATATATACATCATCTCCAACTGATTCAAAGAGCCTTGCTTCAGATATTATGAATGTGTTTAAAGAATCTGGTGAAACGGTAGGTGGGGTGAATACGGGTACTCCAAATGATTCATCAAAGAATTACTATATTAATCAGCACAGTTCATCAGCAAGCTGTATAATTGAACTTGGAAATATGTATAACAGTGATGACAACAAGCTTATAACAACTAATAAAGAGAAAACAGCTAAAGCAATATCAGATGGAATAATAAAATACTTAGAACAGGCAGGTTATATTAATGGCTAAAATTAATCAGAAAAACATAAGAAACTTTTGCATAATAGCACATATTGATCATGGTAAGTCAACTCTTGCTGACAGAATCATAGAAAAGACTGGACTTCTTACAAGCAGGGAAATGCAGGAGCAGGTTCTTGATAATATGGATATAGAAAGAGAAAGAGGCATAACTATCAAGTCTCAGACAGTAAGAACTGTATATAAGGCTTCAGATGGCGAAGAATATATATTTAATCTTATAGATACTCCAGGACACGTTGACTTTAACTATGAGGTGTCAAGAGCACTTGCAGCCTGTGATGGTGCTGTGCTTGTAGTAGACGCAGCACAGGGAATAGAAGCGCAGACACTGGCCAATGTATATCTTGCACTGGATCATGATCTTGAAGTATTTCCAGTTATCAACAAGATAGATCTTCCAAGTGCTGAACCGGACAGGGTTAAAGATGAAATAGAAGATATTATAGGTATAGAAGCCCAGGATGCTCCTCTTATATCAGCTAAAAATGGTATTAATATAGAAGAAGTATTAGAACAGATAGTAACAAAAATACCAGCACCAGAAGGGGATCCTTCAAATCCGCTCTCAGCACTTATATTTGATTCCTTATATGATGCATATAAAGGCGTTATTATATTTGTAAGAATAGTCGAAGGTACTGTTAAAAAAGGTACAAAGATAAGGATGATGGCGACAGGTGCTGTGGAAGAGGTTGTAGAAGTTGGATATTTTGGAGCAGGACAGTTCATACCTTGTGATGAACTATCTGCTGGTATGGTTGGATATATTACAGCAAGTATTAAGAATGTCCAGGATACAAGAGTTGGTGATACAGTAACTGATAATGACAGACCGGTAGCAGAGCCGCTTCCAGGCTATAAAAAGGTTAATCCTATGGTTTATTGTGGATTATATCCTGCAGATGGTGCAAAGTATCAGGATTTAAGAGAGGCACTAGAAAAGCTTCAGCTTAATGATGCATCACTACAGTTTGAACCAGAAACATCTATAGCTCTTGGATTTGGTTTCAGATGTGGCTTTTTAGGACTTCTACACCTTGAGATTATACAGGAAAGACTTGAAAGGGAATATAATCTTGACCTTGTTACAACAGCTCCTGGTGTTATATATAAGGTCCATAAAACAAATGGAGATGTCATAGATCTTACGAACCCATCTAACATGCCGGATCCATCTGAGATTGATTATATGGAAGAGCCAATGGTCAGTGCAGAGATTATGGTAACAACAGAATTTGTCGGACCTATCATGAAGCTTTGTCAGGAACGCCGTGGTGTATACAATGGTATGGAATATATAGAACAGACAAGAGCACTTCTTAAGTATGATCTTCCTCTTAACGAAATAATATATGATTTCTTTGATGCATTGAAATCACGTTCAAGAGGCTATGCATCATTTGATTATGAGATGAAGGGATACGAGAGGTCTAATCTTGTTAAGCTTGATATTCTTATCAACAAGGAAGAGGTGGATGCACTTTCATTTATCGTATTCGCAGGCAGTGCTGAAGAAAGAGGACGAAAAATGTGCGAAAAGCTCAAGCAGGAGATACCAAGACAGCAGTTTGAAATACCTATCCAGGCAGCTATTGGAAGCAGGGTAATAGCAAGAGAAACTGTTAAGGCACTTCGTAAGGATGTACTTGCTAAGTGTTATGGTGGAGATATTTCGCGTAAAAAGAAGCTTCTTGAAAAGCAGAAGGAAGGAAAGAAGAGAATGCGTCAGATTGGTAATGTAGAAATACCACAGAAGGCATTCATGAGTGTGTTGAAGCTAGATGAAGAATAAAAACGAACTGGGGATATATATACATATCCCCTTTTGTGTACATAAATGTATATATTGTGACTTTCTTTCATCACCTGCTGATGAAAAGACAAGAAAAAGATATGTTAAAGCACTTATAAGAGAAATAAATCTGGCAGCAGAAGGTAAGACAAATAGCTGTATTAATAAGTGCAATAATGAAAGTAATAACCATGGTAAGGATATAGTTACATCTATATTCATAGGAGGAGGAACGCCATCAGTAATAGATGCTTCTGATATAAAAGATATTATTGAGGCAGTAAGACATAATTATAACGTCAGTGATGAGGCAGAGATAACAATAGAATGTAATCCTGGTACTATGGATGAAAAAAAGGCAGCTATATATCGTCAGGCTGGCATAAACAGAATAAGCTTCGGATTGCAGAGTACCAATAATAGTGAATTAAGAATGCTTGGAAGGATCCATACCTATGAACAATTTCTGGAAAGCTTAAGGATAGCAGAAGAGGCCGGTTTTGATAATATCAATATAGATCTTATGTCTGCACTTCCAGGTCAGACTATTGAAAACTTTAAGTCTGTGCTTAACACAGCGATATCACTAGAGATGCAGCATATATCTGTATATAGCCTTATAGTAGAAGATGGTACAGCACTTTCAGAAAATATTGATAAATATCCACAGATTCCATCAGATGAGGAAGACAGGGATATGTATCATATGACGAAGGAAGTACTTGCAGCAGCTGGATATGAACAATATGAAATATCCAATTATGCGAAGAAAGGATATGAGTGCAGACATAATATAAAGTACTGGGAGAGGTGTAACTATATTGGTTTTGGAATCGGAGCAGCTTCTTTATATGACAATATAAGATATACTAATATTTCTGATATAAACAGATACATGGACATATTACTAAATAACGAAAACAATAAAGATTATTGCTGTTATGAAAAAAATACCAGACAATCAGATGATGTGTGGCTGTTAAGGATGGATGTGGAAGAACTGTCAAAGGAAGATGAGATGTCAGAATATATGTTTCTTGGCTTAAGAAAGACTAAAGGCATAGATGTTAATGATTTTAAAGAGAAGTTTGGCTGTGATATATATGATGTATATGACAAACAGATAAAAGATAACATAGCTGCTGGACTGCTTGTAAAGAATGGTGATTACCTATATCTATCCCAGAGAGGAATAGATATAAGCAATACAGTCATGTCTGATTTTATATAGGTTTGAACTGCATAAGAAAATGTCGTGGAGTCAGTCCGGTGAATGACTTGAATTCCCGCTGGAAGTGGGCCTGGTCCGAATATCCCAGTCCGGATATATATCCGCTGTTATTCTGCCTGCGGTCTGATAACATATTGTATAACACATTCTGGAAACGTATAATTTTACAGTAATCTTTAGGTGACATGCCTAGTACTTCGTTAAACATTCTTTGAATATGTCTTTCAGAATAACCAAGGCTTGTGGCAAGCTCAGATATGAGTATATTGCCATAAGCTTTTTTTATGATATCAGTGAGCGTTATCATATTATCAGGAATATAGCAGCATTGCTTGGCATTTTCAAGAAATGCCTTAAACATATGTATGTGTTTTTCAAAGCTGCTGCTTGTTTTAAAATCCTCTATAAGCTTGTATTCATATGAGCCTTCTAAAGGGGAATATTCGTATATTTCCCCTGTCATGCCTGAAGGGTAAGTGTCAGCATTGACCCCTTTTGCATAGTAGGAATAAGAATCATCAAAGCATACGCCAAAATAATGCTCATAGTTACCAAAATCATAAGTACGTTTTTTAACTACAGGTCCAATACAGTAGAATGATGACTTGTTATCTGTATGGTTATAGCCTATGATCCATTCTGTATGGGTAGATGGAACAAGAACAGAGTACATTGAATTTATAATATTTGCTGAAGTATTACTGGCTGATTCATATATATACATATTTTCATGGACTTTAGTTGTACCATATTTGTTTATTTTAGTTAATGATTTAGTCTGGATATCAATGTCCGGGTTAAATAACATGGGCTGGTATATGTGATTGTTCATATGTAAACTCCTTTTGCTTCTTATGTTAAAAATAGAATTTATAAAATAATAATAAAGCAAATATTAAAAAAGTCAATAAATATGTCTGATTTTTTCAATAAATATTAAAAAAGATATGTATAATAAACAACATAATTGAAAAACAAATAACACAAAGGCGTGTGATTACTTTATTAAATAAAGTGGTTGCACGTCTTTTTTTATTTTATTACGTCGCGGGTAATTCATGTGTTATTCTGTATTTCAGTTGTCTTATGAAAACTGATCAACTTCATTAGACTTCCAAGAAAAGAATTAGGGAGGAAAAGGTTATGGCAGTAGAACAGATAACTAACTTGATAAGTGAGCAGACATTTGGAATATGGTTCCTTATCGGTGCTGCACTGGTATTCTGGATGCAGGCAGGATTTGCAATGGTAGAAACAGGCTTCACAAGAGCTAAGAACGCAGGTAATATTATTATGAAGAATCTTATGGATTTCTGTATAGGTACAGTAGTATTCATAGTGATAGGTTTTAGTTTATTACTTGGTGAAGATTTAGCAGGTTTTATTGGAAAACCTGGATTTGATATATTTACGGCTTATGAGAGTTTTGATTTCTCAAGCTTTGTATTTAACTTAGTATTCTGTGCAACAACAGCAACAATAGTATCAGGAGCTATGGCAGAAAGAACAAAGTTCCTTTCATATTGTGTATATTCTGGAGTTATATCAGCACTTGTATATCCAATCGAAGCACACTGGGTATGGGGCGGCGGCTGGTTAGCACAGTTAGGCTTCCATGATTTTGCTGGTTCATGCTGTATACATATGGTAGGTGGTATTTCAGCTATTATAGGTGCAAAGATACTTGGACCACGTATTGGTAAGTTTGTCAAGGATGAAAAAGGAAAGGTAGTCAAGGTAAATGCGTTTCCCGGACACAGCATACCGCTTGGAGCGCTCGGTGTATTCATATTATGGTTCGGCTGGTATGGCTTCAACGGCGCTGCTTGCACTACAATCGAAGATCTTGGATCAGTATTTCTCACAACAACAATAGCACCAGCGGTAGCAACAGTAACATGTATGACATTTACATGGATTAAGTATAAAAAGCCAGATGTTTCAATGTGTCTTAATGCATCACTTGCAGGTCTTGTTGCTATAACAGCTTCTTGTGATGTAACTGATGCAAAGGGTGCTCTTGTTATTGGTATTGTAGCAGGACTTCTTGTAGTATTCGGTGTATGGCTTCTTGATTATAAGCTGCATATAGATGATCCAGTTGGTGCAGTTGCTGTTCATATGATGAATGGTATCTGGGGAACAATCGCAGTTGGTCTTTTTGCAACAAGCAAGGCACCTGGATATGCAATAGCTATGGAAAATGGTGCTATCAAAGCAGAAGGCTTATTCTTTGGTGGTGGCTTCACACAGTTAGGACTTCAGTTATTAGGTTTTGTAACAGTAGCAGCATGGGCAGTAGTATGTATGACAATTGTATTCCTTGCTATTAAGGCAACTATCGGACTTAGAGCTTCCAGGGAAGAAGAAATCAAGGGACTTGATATATGTGAGCATGGTCTTACAAGTGCATATGCAGGTTTTGAATTCGGTGCGGCAGGTATGCCGGATATAGATATAACATATGATGATGTTGTGTCAGTTGGTTCAGAATCCGTTGAAAATGCAGTACCTGCTATGGTTAAGACATCTGATATACCGGATGATAAGAAGATTACTAAGGTTGAAATCCTTATGAAGCAGGAAAGATTCGAAGCTTTAAAGAAGGCTATGAACGATATCGGTGTAACTGGTATGACAGTAACACAGGTGCTTGGTTGTGGAGCCCAGAAGGGTGCACCTGAATACTACAGAGGTGTTCAGATGGAGATGCAGTTACTTCCTAAGGTTCAGGTAGAGATGGTTATCTCAAAGGTGCCAGTTATGGATGTTATCAATGCAGCAAGAAAGGTACTTTACACTGGTCATATCGGAGATGGCAAGATATTCGTATATGATGTTGAAAATGTAGTAAAGGTTCGTACTGGAGAGGTTGGATATGATGCTCTTCAGGGTGAAGATGATTAAAATATTGGATTAGAGTTTATAAGGTGTGGATGCCAGAGAAATTTGGTATCCACACCTTTTTGTGTCTTATATTTGTTTTTGAGACAATAAAAATTATATGTTAGATTAAGTTGGCCTATAGACGATTGCAAAATGGATAAAAAAATTAGAAATGCGGTTTATTGACCGCTGGGGGGAATAGTTAATTGTATGATTATGAAGAAGGAGGAGAGTATTTATCAGATACGAAAACTACATTAACAGTGTTGGTCTATGAGTATTTGAAAATGTTGGAAATTTATAAATGATTGTATAATTACTTGGTATATAACAAGTAGGGAAAAGATATGAGAACGGATAAGATAGGTATTAATATTTCAAAGTTAAGAATTGAACGTGGAATTACGCAGGAACAGCTTGGCAGGGATATTGGACTGACAGCTTCTGCTATTTCAAATATAGAGTGTGGCAGGAGTGTGCCATCAGTGGATACTTTGTGCAGGTTTTCTGAGTTGTTTGGGGTTAAGGTCGACACCATATTATCTGATAAATCTGACTCAGACCTGAATAAGCTTGAAATGGAAGAAAAACTTGTTACTGTTGACAGATATTTATCTGAAATAAAAGAGATATCGGCTAATTACAGTATAGGTCATAGAAATTATGAGATTAGCAGGAAAGGAGGAGAAATAGTTTATAAAGCATCATCAAAGGAATAGATAAAATGTTTAATATGAGGAGGAAAACAGAGTGCACAGATTGAAAAGATGGATAAATGAAGAAGTTAGTTTTTATAAAGAACAATTAAAAGAGAGTCCACTTGAAACAATAGCTATATATCTTTCGTGGGTATTTGTAATTATTATTGGATTAATGGCAGTATTTGCATATATAAAGTTTATTATTGATGGCGGATATCCAATGAGTGTTGCCAGAGTTAAAGAAAATGGAGCTTTTGCCAGTGCTAATTTTACAAGTGGAACAACATATATAATATCCAATAATGTGGTTTGGATTATATTGGCAATAATTATTTGTATACAGACACTGGTTTCAATTATTTTAATGTTTGCGGAAAAAGTAATATGGAAATGGATATTGTTTATTATAGATATAATTGCAATGGTATTTTGTGTTGTGAAAATATCAACGAATCACAATTATTTATTAAATAATGATATGGGATTAATATATGCGGCTATTCTGCTTATTACAATTATAGTTTTCTTTAAACTTCTTATAGATAGTGATGGCAGTTATGTATTTCTTGCAGAAGGATTAGGATTAGCAGCATATCTTATTATACTGGCGTTAATTTTATTATTGGAAAATATAGTGGCAATTGGTGCATTAGCAGGAGCGATTATAATTGTAGGAATAGTGGTTGCTATATTAATATTTGGTAATAGTTCAAATGAGAGTGCAGGAAGTGCATCTTCTGGAAGTGGAGGTTCAGCCTCATATAAAAGTGTATCAGGTAATGGTGGTGTGAAAATCAGAAAGCCGGATAAAAATACAGCTAATACACCAGCTTATAAAAAAGATAGTAACCCTAACCATCATTATATTGCAAATTATAATGAAATATTGGGCATCAAGCTATATAAGGTTCATGGTGATATGGGAGATTATATTGAATTAGATAACACAATGGTGGAGAAAAAGATATGTAGTCTTGCAGATGCAGAAAGTGGAAAACATAAATTTTATAGAGAAGAATCAGGAAAAGAAATCAGAGTTCAAGAAATTCCATGGAAATAAAACATAAGGGGGATACATTGTGAAGAAGAAAATAATAATAGGCATATCGGCATCAGTAATAGTTATTGTGGCAATAGCTGCAGGCATTGTAACTGGAGCTTCATCGAAGAAAAAAAGCAGTAATGATATAAATGTTTCGTGTAAGGCAGCAGTGACTAAAAATGAGGATATAACATGTTATGACTGGCTTAAGAAGTTATGCAATAAGATGGGCGTTGAAGCAGATGATTACAGAAAAGCGGCTAAGGAATATGGATATATTACAGATAGCGATGAATTTAGTAATGATGACATAGCATCAGGCAGATTTATGGCTCTTACTTCAATGCGTGCAATGGGCGAAGGCAAAATGCAGATATATCTTGGAACTGATGATGCAATATCAGATAATACCAATATAGAGCTTGCAATTAATAATAACCTGATAGCAGAAGATTCGCTTGATAGAGGATTTTCTGACCAGGAGGCTGATGGTATTCTTGATAAATTTGATGATTTATATTATGGAGAATTCTGGCCTGAAGATATTGAAAATGTTTCTTATAAAGAAAATATTTCTCAGCTTCAGTTTTTTGATATTAAAGATTATAAAGAAGATGAAAATATTATATATATAGATGAAAGTGCAGCCAAAAATCTGAAAAAAGGTGACACATTTGTATTTGATTATATGGGCGAGAAAATTGCAAAGAAAATCGTTGAGGATATGGGAAATGGTACATTTTCATTGGAAGACCCTGAGATAGACGAGGTATTTAATACTCTTATAGTTTCAGATTCGGCAAGCATAGGAATTGACGATATTATTAGTTACTATGGACTTGATAATGTGAAGGTGTCGGCTGGAAAGCCTGTAACTATGCTGACAGCAGATGTGTCTAGTAATATCCATTCCAAGGGATTCTCAATAGAGGCAGCGGTAAATGATGATAATGAACTTGAAGTTACATTGACAGATAATGATACGGAGGCAGAATACGAGCTTCCTATTAAACAGAAGCTTAATAAAAAATGTGAGAATTTCTCTATAAAATGGGACGTTAATAATATAAATGTAGGAGCACAGGTTAAATATACTCTTAAGAGTGGGTTAAAATATGCATCTGTAGGTGTTGATATTGATTCAGAGATTTCAGGAGAAATCGGAGTTGAAGGTGATTTTTCAGATGGAATCCTTTTATGTCAGACACCTGCACTTATTGGTAGTAATCTTGTTGCAGTAAATGTAGCGTTATATATTGTTCCAGCAGTAGATGGTTCAGTTAATCTTAAAGTAGAAGTGCCATATTATGCAGGAGTATCATATGAAAAAGGGAAAGGCGTGAATGGAACAATGGGGCTTCGTTCATCTATGCAGACATCAATTGAGGCAGAAGGAACAATGGGATTGTATTTTAGGACAGCACCAATGCTTGTAACAATGAAATCCATTCCGTTGTTAGATGCAGAACTTGATATAGGTGCAGAAGCAGAAGCAACACGAACTGGCAGACCGAATGGACAGATATGTTCTGATGTTAATGTTAAGTGTCCTGTTTTCATAATTGGAGTTGGTGATGAAAGTGTTAAATATAAGAATAAGAAATCACTTCTTTGTACAATGGATATAAGTAAGAGTTGTGAATTTACATCATTTGCAAGAAGCAAATCACTTCATTATGAAAGACTTGCTGATGGCACGAAGCAGTTTGTGAAGGAATGTACATATAATGAGCAGCCAGAAGATGATAAGCCAAAGGGAAGTGAGGCAAGTGCAGAAGCACCAACACAGGAGCATCCAACGCAGGAGCAGGTAACACAAGGAACAGATGTAAAAGAATCAGGGTCGCTTCATACATATAAGACGAGAATGGCAGAATATTTCCCCGAGCAGACGACATTTTATTTTGACTATCCGGATAATTGGACAGTGGTATCAGAGCGGGCTAATGCGAATACAGAAGTTGTTATAATTCAAAACGATAATGGAGTTCAGATTGAATATATGGCACGAGATGATAAATTTGGAACAGAAATTATGGGTAATATTATGGTAGAAGCTAAAAATGATGTTGTATCAAAGCCAAGGTATAACTCTGGCGGAGAATTGGTGATAGTTAAGACAAAGGATTATAAAGAATATTCAAGAACTTCACCTGATGTAAGGGAATATGATGATGGTGCAGAAAGATATGCATTGATGCCAGCTTCTACAAGTTATTCAATATGTCACACAGGAATTTATTTAGGCTGTTATTTTGAAACACCTAAAGAAACAATGTTCTCTTCAATACCAAGCAAAAAATTAACAGATAAAGACAGGGAGGAAATAATTGCAATATTAGAGTCGTTTAGGGATACTCCTTAAAGACAATTTGTGGTATAATCAGCCTATATTATCAGGTCGTGAAAACTAAAGAAAAAGACTTGAGGGAAGGGGGATTATGAACGAATTTAATGACAACAGACAGGTGTATTCTGATTCGATAAGGGGAACATATGTAATATTTCCTTTAAAGTATGAAAGCAGTTTTAACCTAACAGAGCTTACTATTGATGGAGTAGAAAATGCGGATTTTTCATCATATGATATGTCAGATATTCTTGCAAGAAGATGTAGGAAAGAAAACGGTTTTGTCAGAAGATACATTTTAAATTCATGCATTGATGATGTACATTTTTCAGATGGTAAAATATTGGCAGTTAATGAGAGCCAGTTATATGTATTTAATAACAAAATAGCATTTTTCACGGTGCTTGTTACATATGACAATGCTGACGCGGGTTACATCGATAAGCTGATTAATCCGGGCTATGTACAGAATTACAACCGCAGTTTTGAAGAAAA
>OGYU01001554.1_pt1 | contig 16056 bp, 5 predicted proteins | sample 1576581 | NCBI WGS metagenome assembly OGYU01 (sample SAMEA3541547, study PRJEB24748) | human gut metagenome | biome: human gut; feature: human-associated habitat; material: faeces | place: China | collected 2012 | reverse complement strand
GAAATGATCCAAGTGAGATGTTTGATATCCGGGAATATGTGCCGGGTGCCGCAATCGCCTCATCCAGCTTTGTCTTGTCAACTGTAGCTGCTGCCTTACTGCTTGTCTTGATCATTGAAATTTCCGGAATATTTTCACCCCAGGTTACTGTTACATCCAAAATTCTTTTATTTGAAGCTACAGCAAATTCATTGATTGCCTGGCTCAGTTTACCAAGTGTAACTCTCTGGATATTACTTCCATCTTCATTTGCAATTCTTGCAGTTACAACTGCATCAGATGCTGCTCCATTCTGGATCATACGGATCGTTCTCTTTGCCTCCAGATCAGAAATGCGATAAGTAAATGATCCATTTGCTTCTGACGGCTTGTATACCGTACGGTAATCTTCTTCAAATACATTGGAAGGTACTTTTCCTTTTTCTTCGATCACGGTCGATACGATATCTCGATTTGACTCTGTAGAGATATAGGCTCCACCATTGATCTGGATCTCATAGAAATCAACCCATCTGTAACTGTATGTCTTAAGCGGTACAACTCTTAAGTAACGTCCGCTTACATTCAGCCCTGTCTGCTCTGCATACATATTTCCAGGATTCTCACTGTCATGTGTCAGAGCTGCATAATCTTTTGCTGTATCTGTATTGGCTGTATTCTCGAAAGAATTATTTCCTACAGTCAGCACTGTTGTCCAGTTTGCTGCATCAGGATCATTTGCTACTTCAAATTTTGCATAACGCAGGAAATCAAGGCTTGTCTCTTTTACATAGTAACGGATGGACTTGAAGTCGATCGTCTGTCCAAGGTCAAACACGATCTTCTTTCCGCTATCCTGCACACCTGTGATCGTTCCATATGTTGTAAGGTCTCCGTCAAAAACATTATTGACGTTTCCACTTCCACGCATATCACGGCTTGCATCGTTCTGTGCAAAATCACTGGTTACTGTCTTTTCACCAATAAATTCATACGTTACTGTGAAAGCATCCCAGCTTACATCCACTGCTGCATCTGTATCATTATAAAGTCTGATATAACGTGCATCGGCTGCCTGGGACGGATCTGTTACCTTTGTCCACTCTACCCCATTCATAGAAGTCTGTAACTTCAGTGAAGTTCCTGTCGGACTGGTAATTCCTGTCACCGCCTTGATATGTCCAAGATCGATTCCGATATACTTTCCGGCTCCTACGCTTAAGGATGCTGCATTCAGTGATACAGTTCCTTCTGCTGCTGTTCCAAGGACCTCACAGTTCTTGATATTTGTAAATACGTTATCTTTTGTTCCTGTATTATTTACTCTTTCTGTTACCGTAAATTCTGAGAATCTCGCCCAAGTCTGTCGATATTCCAGATTGCGGACACGGATATACTGTGCAGAAAGTCCGTTTAATTCAATATCCAGTACATCAGTTCCTGAAGTTGTTCCTGTATGGGATTCATATCCCGGAACGGCTGTCCAGCTCCTTCCATCTACAGATGTCTCAACTGTATATTTTACAAACTTATCACCATTGGACGGTGATCCTACTGCGATATGTACACTTTCCAATGTTGCAACCTTTCCAAGATTGTATCCAAGGAAATCATCTACATTTACAGCATCACCAGTACCTGTATTAAACCAGATAAATGTACTGTCATTTCCGTCACGAAGGAGTGATTCTGATCCCTGGTAAAAAATCCAGCGATCCGGCTTCATTAATGTATAACTGAGTTCGCTGTCGTCTCCGTCATCTGTATTCGCATCTTTGTTGATCGTGATCTCATTAACCTGCAGCCATGCATCTGCTGCATTGTCTGCTGTTGCGATCAGGCGGATACCCATTGCTTCAAAATCTTTCGGAAGATTTTCTTTTGCAACACTTACTTCCTGGTTCTGGTTTCTGACACCTGCAAAACTATTGTTCATGCCTGTAAGCTCCAGATCTTTCCAGGTCTTTCCATCGGTTGTGTACTGCAGCTTTGCCTGATCCATATGATCTTTTCCTGCTCCAAGAAGGAACCGGATATCATTGATCTTGATTGCCTTACTGTAACTTACTCCGATATAGGTACCTGTTGTAATCTTATTCGGTGTCTTATAAATCGCACTTGTGCTGTCATCTCCGTCAAATAAGTTATCCGCAGAGCCTGTCGGTGTGTCTGTACGGCTTGTGATGTATTTACGGATCACTTTGTCCGGATTCAGGGCAAGTTCTGCTTTGCCTGATACATATTCAGCCAGTTTTTTAATAAACGGAACAATATGCTGTACTCCGACTTCTGCGACTTCCTGATAATTTACATACAGGAAATCATGCGTCTTGGACTGTGCGAATGCCGTTTCTCCTTCTGTATTGTATTCCACAACTGCGGATACATCTCCGTTCAGAGAACTCTTTACTCCATTCAGGTATGCAATCGCTGCATCTGTTGTATCTTTCCAACAATCCAGCCAGTAAACAATCTGATTTCTGATTGCCTCATTACCTGATTCTTTATACAATGCTGCTGCATCCTGAAGTGTCTGGAATTCCTGGATCAGATCATCCACATCTGCTTCTGTGACCGTTTCCGTTTCCAGTTTATCTTTAAATGCGTTGAGTTTTTCCTTCAGTTCTACTGACTCCTGAAGCTCAGTTACACGGCTGTCCATATTCTGATTGATCATATGCTTGGACAACTCTCTGAGTGCATCACTTGCTTCTGTCTCTACTGCCGAATTATGATCTACAAATGAAAATGCGTCTTCCCATGTCTGATCTGCATCGGCATCTGTATCCCAGATATTCCATGCATAGGATGCATTTGCAAAAATAGCTACTTTACTTGGCTCTGACTGCTGCATCGGGTTCAGCATGATTCCCTGAATCTTAGACGCATCAACACCACCATGAAGGAATGTGCTGTTACCACCCATGATCAGATGCTTATGTGAGTTATCTGAACAAGGCCAGTTGATCCACATGAAAGGACCTCTTCCTACATTATTTGTAAATGTAGTAGTAAAATTATTTGTAACCTCACCCCAGACACGTCCACCGGTCATAACGATCTGTACATTTTCCGGTACACTCTTCAGGGTCTGAAGTTCACTGGAACTTCCATTTCCCATATAATCATACGGAACGAACGGAAGTGTCATCTTCATATCAGGGTATTCCTGCTTCACCTCTGCCAGCCAGGTACTCATATCGTTCAGAAGTCTTACTTCATTTGCTGCTCCCGGATTTACAAAGTCATCCGCAAGAATCGCAATCTGACGTACTCCTGCATCAATTACCTGCTTAAACTTTGCTTTCAATTTTGCAAGATCTTCATTATAGTGTGCATCTGTATCAAAGCGGAAGTTATTTCCACTCGGAAATGGATGCAGGGCATACACAAATCTGCACTTGGAAGCATTTCCAGCTTCTGCAAGTGGTCTGATCTTACTCTCTAACTCTTCATCTGTATAGAGTTCATCCCAGTTTGCTCTGTGTTTCGGATCATCCTTTGGTGCATAGAAATAAGCATTTAACTTATAGTATCCCCCCCATGTCATCAGATTCACACGATCCTCTGTAGACCATGGATTTCCATAATATCCTTCAATAAATCCACGGCTTACAACATCTGCATAATCTTCAATCGTAAAATTTCTGATCGACAGGCTCTCTGTCTGTGCAAGTACATGATACAGTGTCGTCAGTCCATAAAAACTTGCATCTGTATCTTTTCCCAATACAGCAATCGTATTGTTGTCACTTTTCAGGAAATAGGAATCGGTATGATCAAATAATGAAGTATCTACAGCATATTCATCTACGATCTGATCATCTACTGTTCCGTCCGATCCGTAAACTCCTACATAAATGTTCGTTGCACCACTCTTTTCTGCATCTGATTCTGTCACATTCAGACCTTTCAGTTCTGCAGTCTCTTCAAGTCGTGCTTTTGTTGCATCGTCAATATCCTCATCATAAATGACATTGACATTCTTTTTCAGGATGTAGCTTCCATCCTGATACGTCATTTCCTGAGGATTCGGATAAAGCTTATATGTAACTTCTTCCGCTTCCTCAGCCTTTGCCGGTATTGCAGTCATCGGCAGAACCATTGCCACCGCCAGCACTGCTGCAAGTACCTTTTGGACTCTTCTTCCTTTCATGCTTTTTCCTCCCTTGCAAAATTTAATTTTATTTAACTATCAAATAAAATCACGCAAGTATACAAATCTATTATAACATTACAAGATTTTTTTTCCTTGTCATTACCGTTACTATTCTTCCTTATTTTTGTCTAATATGGAACTAAAAATCACCGGATTTTCAGATACTTCTCTTTAAAATCCGGTGGTTTTCTCCATCTTGAAACTATTCTTTTAATATTCAAATACAGCAACGCCATAAGCAGGGAGCGGATATGCAAAAGAATATTTCTGACCGTCGCACTCTTTCTTCACCGGCTTATAGATCTCGGTTCTCTTTTCTCCAGAACCTCCATACTCTTTCTCGTCGCTGTTCAGTACCAGCTTACACTGCCTCTTCGTCGGCACTCCAACCCGGTAATCTTCTCTTGCTACCGGAGTAAAGTTGCACACAAATAAAAGATTCTTTTTCTTTCCCTTTGAATGTCTGACAAAACTGAAGATACTTCTGAAAATATCATCTTTATTGATCCATTCAAATCCGGCCGGATCATTATCCAGCTCATACAGTGCAGGATGCTTCTTATATAAATGCAGAAGATCTCTGTACCAGTTCTGGATCTGCTGATGTGGTTCTTCTGAAAGAAGGAACCAGTCCAGTTCTCTCTCCTCGCTCCACTCACGCAGTTGTGCAAACTCCTGTCCCATAAAAAGAAGCTTCTTTCCCGGATGTCCTGTCATAAATGCATATGCTGCCTTGAGATTGGCATATTTGTCAAAGCCTTCTCCCGGCATCTTATTCAGCATGGAGCATTTCAGATGAACGACTTCATCATGCGAAAGAACAAGGATATAGTTCTCCGAATATGCATACTCCATGGAAAATGTCATCATATGATGTGCATTTTTCCTGAAATACGGATCCAGCTTCATATACTCTGTAAAATCATGCATCCATCCCATATTCCACTTCAGGCTGAATCCCAGTCCGTCATCCTCCGGGTTTCCTGTAACCTTTGGCCATGCAGTGGATTCTTCTGCGATCATCATCGTCCCCGGATTTCTTCCAAGTACAACAGAATTAAGATGCTTGAAAAACTCAATCGCCTCAAGATTCTGATTTCCACCATACTTGTTTGGGACCCACTGTCCGTCCTGCTTTCCATAATCAAGATAAAGCATGGATGCCACTGCATCGACACGCAGTCCGTCCACATGGAAATGCTCGATCCAGAACAATGCATTTGCAATCAGGAAATTCCGTACCTGCGGCTTTTCATAATCAAAGATCTTCGTTCCCCAGTCAGGATGCTCTCCCTTTCTCGGATCTGCATACTCAAAAGTCGGTGTTCCGTCAAAATCAGCCAGTCCGTGAGCATCCTTCGGGAAATGTGCCGGAACCCAGTCAAGAATCACACCAATCCTATTCCGGTGCAGATAATTGATCATATAAGCAAAATCTTCCGGTGTTCCATATCTGGAAGTCGGTGCAAAATAACCAGTTACCTGATATCCCCATGAGCCATCAAATGGATGCTCCGCGATTCCCATCAGTTCTACATGCGTATACCCCATCTTTTTTACATATTTTGTAATCGCTTCTGCAAATTCACGATAAGTATAAAATCCCTCATCTTCCCTTCCCGGATGCCTCATCCAGGAACCCATATGCACTTCATAGATGGATAACGGATTTTCTTTATTATCCCATTTTTTTCTGCTTTCCATCCAACGGTCATCCGTCCATTTTAAATGAGAAATGTCCGTAATCCTGGAAGCAGTTCCCGGCCGAAGTTCTGCATAATTGGCAAATGGATCTGCCTTATAGATCAGCTCTCCGCTCTGTGTCTCAATACAGTATTTGTACATCTGTCCGTCTTTCGCTTCCGGTACAAAAACTGTATAGATTCCTAATGGCTCCTGCCGCTCCATCCTGTCCGCTGCAGCATCCCATCCATTAAACTCTCCGATCACTGAAACACTCTTTGCATGTGGAGCCCATACTGCGAAATAAACACCCTTTTTACCTGCTGTCACTTCATGTGCACCAAGCTTCTTATAAATCTCATAATGATTCCCCTGCCCGAAAAGGTAGTGATCCAGTTCTCCTATCTCATAAGGCTGCAGTTTTTTCACTGCCTTCTTCTTTGTAACCATAAATCCACCTCACTGCTCGAATTCTTTCATTGCTTGGGATTTTGCTCCCAACATCATAGCATCATTATACTTGATGTACCTGAAAAAAGAAAGAGAAAACATATTTTTGCACAAAAATAGACAGCCTTTCCCAAGACTGTCTATTAATTCTGACTAAATTTTGTCGTTAAATGTTGAAATCTCGTTCGGAAAGAATAATTCTGTCCGACGAATCTGTATTTCTTCCGAATACTCTCTTCACCAGCTTCTTGGCTGAAGCTTTCTGTGAATGTGCGATTGCCTTATCCATTACTTCTTTTACTTCCGCAACAGTTACTGAATGATCTTCTCTCTGAAGAGAATCAATGCAACTGTAAAGAGCAAGAATACCCATTTCATCAATCTTGTAACCATTCTCCTGGGCATAAGTCTGACCAAATGTTACAAGCTCATCATTAATGAAGATCGGCACTTCCAGACGGGAAGTAAACTTTCTCCTGAACTCACGGTTGGAGGAAAGCAGACGATCTAACGGCTTTCTCTGTTCCTCAAGCACGATCAGAAGTTCTCCTGTATCACGCTCCATTGCCCTGTTCAGCTTGGCGACTGTCTTTTCATTCATCTTTCCTGCTTTTTCAATGATCAAAGCACCACCGTATAATTTATCGAAAATATCTCCGATCTTTTTCTTATTCAGGGACTCTCCTGTCACGATTGCTACCTTACCCTGACGGATCTCTCTCTGCTTCTGAATTGCTTTAACTACATCTACTGCAAGAACAGTCTTGCCATTTCCTTTATCTCCAATAATCAGGAGATTTCCTGTCTTCGACGTTCCCTTCCGGTTTGTACAGTTCTTATCCTGCTCCAGAACATCTACTAACTGTTCGCTCATGCCACGCACAGGAACAAAATAAGAGAATAATTTCTTCTGTTCTTCTGTCAGGCCGGCTCTTGTACCGATTCCGCTCTGAGTTTCCAGATCATATCTTCCATGTACTACAAATCCTGTATCCATGGATAATGCATCTGAAATTTCATCCAGTGGCAACGGAGAAGTCTTACCTGTAGCGATCAGCTTTGCAGTTTCCTTTCTGCTCAACGGTGTCGTAGCCGACATGATATCAATTCCATCATCTTCGTCCGGAATCTCCCGATCATCCGGCTCTTCACTGTGCTTCGGATCTACCTTGAATTCATCTTCAAAATCAGGTGCATCTTCCTCGCCCGGTTCTTCTTCGTCTTCATAGTAGAATTCCTCATCATCTGCTAACTCATCATCATCCGATTCTTCATAATAAGCTTCATCGTCATCTTCATATTCGTCATCATAAATTTCATCTTCATACTCATCTTCATCATAGGATGCATATTCATCTTCTGAATCGTCGTCTTCGTAAGATTCATACTCATCTTCTTCTGAATCGTCGTCTTCGTAAGATTCATACTCATCTTCTTCTGAATCGCCATCTTCGTAAGATTCATACTCATCTTCTTCTGAATCGTCGTCTTCATAGGACTCGTACTCATCCTCTTCATCCTCTGACTCTAAGAAGTCTTCATCTTCAAATAAATCTTCGTCTTCCTCCGGCAGATCATCTAAACGGAGAGATTCTGTCACTTCTCCCATATTTTCATGCGGTTCTTCCGGTGCTTTTTCTATCTCTTTTTCTTCTGGCAAAGACTCCTCTGCCGGAACTACGCCTTCAATTTCATCAATCATCCGCTGAATATCAGGAGACAGGATTGGAGTATCTTCCGTAACCTCGTCTTCCGGCTCTTCTTCGTATATTTCCTCAGCATCCGCCTCAACGACATCTTCTGCTGATTCTTCAATCGGCTCTGCCTCGGCACCTTCTAATATATCTTCTGCTTCGTCTTCGTCCGGTTCTTCATTCGGCTCTTCGTCCGGTTCTTCCTCGTACGTCTCTTCTACCGACTCATCATATACTTCTTCCTCGGCATCCTCAAGCAACGCCTCTGCTTCTTCCGAATCCCAGTCAGATAAAATCTCTTCAAAACTCAGCTCCTCTGCATCCGCTTCTTCAAAGGATTCTGTATCATCTTCCCAATCCTCAGCAGGTGAATCCTCCAGGAAGTCTTCCGCTTCTTCCATATCGAAGATCTCTTCTTCCGGTTCAGCCGGTTCTGCATCAGCAATTTTTTGCAGTTCTTCTTCTATTGTCCCTGTCTGTGTTTCTTCAATCGGCTCTGCCTCTTCGACTTCTTCCGCCTCTTCTTCAACCGGCTCTGCTTCTTCGACTTCTTCCGCCTCTTCTTCAACCGGCTCTGCCTCTTCAACTTCTTCCGGCAGCTCTTCTGCCACCAGATCTTCAAGATCCAGCTCTTCTGCGTCATCTTCCGTAATATCTGTTGTGATTTCTACAGGGATCCGCTCTGTCTTATCTGCCGCTTCTTCTGATACTTCTCCAGGAATAAGTTCCTTCATTCCGATTGGCACATCACCTGTATGCTTTTCCTGTGAAATCTGATTTACCATATCAAGATCCACGACCGACTCAATATCACCGATCGCACTCTCAAGATCAGAAATATCCGGCTCTTCATCCTCTGCCGCAGATACTTCCGGCTTGCGATGCAGTAACTGCTCCAATGCCTCATCCAGCCGCATTGTATCACCGATCTTTTTCTTTTCCGGCTTACGGACTGGTTTCTCTGAACTTTCTTCTTTTCCTGTATCCTGCTGTCCAATACTCTCAGGAATATCCTCAACCGGCTCTTCTGAAACAGCCTCTGAATGCTCCGTTGCTGCTTCATCCAAATGATCTTCCGGCTCTTCATTTTCTGCAACATACGTCTCAAGATCCGGAATCTCTTCCGTCTCACCGCCATTTTTTTCAAATCTGCGATTATACTTTTCCTGCTGCGAAGGTGTCAGTGGCTTATACTGCATCTTCAATTCCATTGCTTTATATACATATTTGCCTTCACTGAACCACAGGATCAGATCATCACATTCTTCCAGACATTCTGCCGTCATACCTGCTTCCTGATAAAGCTTTGCAAGTTCAAACGCCCATTCTTCAATATATTCTGCCTTCTTAAACTCTTCCAGTGCTTCAATCTGCTGCTCTAACGGAGCCCGCTGTGCCCGTAAGATCTGGTATCTCAGAATATGTCTGTTCGGATCTTTTGGTGCTAACTGCACAAACTCATCATAAAAATCTATTGCTTCATCTACATTCCCCGTCTTCAGTGCAAGAGAACTCAGACGATACAATACCTTCCGGCTTCCTTCTGCCCGATGATAAGCAATCTGCAAAATATCATAGCTTTTCTGATATTCACCGGTCTTTTCATAAATATCACTTACATTCGCAAGCATCATGGCATTGCGAACCCTTCTCCAGTCAATGGAGTCAGCAATCTCCTTTGCTTCCCCGTATTCTTCATTTTGCATAAGCTCTATCATTCGCTCTGACAGTTGCTTATATTCATATTTGTCCACCGCATTCACCTCATTATATTAATGTTTATTCGGTAACTCAAGATCTCTTCATGTCAATTTAACATAAGGCGATACTCTTTCATTAGTGTACCATACCATCTTCCCAATGTCAAAAAAATGCACCTCCAACTACCCTTGAAGATGCATTTTTTATAATATTTAATTTTCTCATTATTTTTATTTTATATTCTGGATCGAAGGTAAATCCTGATACGATTCCTGTAAGACCATTTTTCTTTTACAGCTACTGTTCCATGTTCCTTTACACATCGTTCAGTTCTGTATGTGGTAACTTTATTCAATATATCTGCAACTGCTTTATCTTTTTATTATGAATCTGGTCTTGTATTCTCTCCGTTCCATTTATTTTCATTCTTAATTTTTACCAGATCTGCGAATTAACTTTTGCTCAGGTCTCTTTCTTCACAGGAACCTGCAATCGCCGTACCACTGACATATTGATGAAATTCTGAAACTATACTGTCCATTGGTCCAACCTCCTGTTATCCGTTATTTTTAATCTAATCAGGCATCCGCTTCTTGTACCTTCTTAGTTAAATATCTTTTTTTGATGGTTTTATCTTAACACCCGGGCTTCTATTTGTCAATATATTTATCCGTTTTTTTTCGTATTTTTTATTTATTTTTGTTTTTATATATAATTGTTTGAATTTTCAGTTAATTCGTTCTTGCATATCTACGCCTTAATCCTCTGCTGTCAGCTTTTCTTTTACTTTCAAAATTCTTCTGACCGATTCATCAATTCTTTCTTCTGTTAAAGTTCCATTCTGAACAGCCTCTAAAATTCCCTGATATGCCTCCTGAAAATTTTCCGGCATCAAAAGCATATCCCCACCAGCCTCTATAACTTTAACCGAGACCTCTGCCGAAGAATAATGCTGTGAAATTGCCCCCATATTCAATGCATCCGTAATTACAATTCCATCAAATCCCATTTTTTCTCTTAATACATCCGTAATCATAATTTTAGACAGGGAAGAAGGCGTATTGTCTCCTGTCACATTCGGTACTGAAATATGCCCTGCCATAATAATGGCAATATGATTTTCAATGGCATTCTGAAAAGGAACCAGTTCCTGCTGCTCCAGTTCTTCCAACGACTTGTCTGTATAAGCATATCCCTCATGTGTATCTCCGGCTGTTGCCCCATGCCCCGGGAAATGCTTGATTACTCCATACACATTTTCCTCATGCAGCCCATCCAGTACTTTTTGCGACAACGCAGCAACTTTTGCACTGTCATTTCCGAATGATCTTTTTTTAACAACTGTATTTTCCGGGTTAGTAAGAACATCCCCTACCGGTGCATAATCCAGATTGAAACCTAATTCTGCCAGATAATTGCCAATCGTCTGTCCTATTTCGTAAGCTCTTTCCTCATCTGTAACTTCGCACATATCTTCAACAACAGAAACATTCGAGATTCCGCTGCCTGCAACTCTTGCTACAGTTCCACCTTCTTCATCTACACTCAGAAAAATCGGGATTCCACTCTGCTCTGTACTGTACGACTGCGTAGTGTGAAGCATATCTGATAATTGTTGTCTGTCCTCGATATTCCCTGCAAAATAAATCATGCCACCAACCGGATACTGTTCCAGGCATCTTTTTGTCGTGTCTCCCGCTGCCGTTACCTTTCCCATTCCGGTCAATGCTTCCGGCGTAATGATAAATAACTGAGCCACTTTTTCTTCCAATGTCATCCCGGAAATTTTTTCTTCTACCCAGTCAGGCTTCTTCTGTTCCTTTTTATCGGTTGTAGTCTGCTCCACTTTTTCCGTCTTCCCAGCGTATTTTCCGGTTGGGGAAGATTCTTTCATATTCACAAATTTAATACACAATATTAATAGAAAGGCTGCAGCCAGCAGAAAACTTCCGCCGACCACAGCAATAATTTTTTTACTCTTCATATTTAATTCCTGAAATTAACAAATTTCCGCACCTGCAGGCATCTCTTTCTCCGGTGTCATCAGTGCAAGATTTCCATCTGCATCTTCAGCACAGAGCAACATTCCCTCTGAAAGAACTCCGGCAAGCTTCGCAGGTTTCAGGTTGACGAGAACCATAACCTTCTTTCCTACCATCTCTTCCGGCGTATAATATGCCTTAATTCCTGATACGATCTGCTTTACCTGACTTCCGATCTTTACCTGGGAGCATAAAAGTTTTTTCGACTTTTTGACTGCTTCGCAGGCGATGATCTCTCCTACCTGGAACTGCATTGCACCAAACTGCTCGAATGTGATCTCTTCTTTTGGCTCAAGATCAATGACTGCTTCTTCTTTCTTTTCTTCTTTTTTCGGATGAAGTTCCTCTACTTTTTTCAGAATTTCTTCCAGATCCATTCTCTGGAACAGAATTTCCGGTTTTTCTGTCACATGACCATTTCCAAGCTGCTCAAGGATCTTTTTGCTTGTAGATGGCATATATGGCTCAAGAAGTCTTGCACCCTCTGAAATACCCTGGATCAGATTCCATAATACAGTAGACAGACGATCTTTCTTTGACTCATCTTTTCCAAGTACCCATGGTGTAGTCTCATCAATATATTTGTTGCAGCGTTTAAACAGATTGAAGATTTCTGTGATCGCATCTGCCACACGCAGATCTTTCATCTTTTCAGCTACTGCCTTTGCAGTATTCTCTACGACTGCCTTCAGGTCAGCATCCACTTCTTCTGCCACGCCTGTATCTGTCACTGTTCCGCCAAAATACTTATTTGTCATGGAAATTGTACGGTTTACAAGGTTTCCAAGCGTATTGGCAAGATCTGAGTTCAGACGCTCTACCATCAGCTCCCAGGAAATCACTCCATCGTTCTCAAACGGCATCTCATGGAGTACAAAGTAACGAACCGCATCCACTCCAAAGAAATCAACCAGCTCATCCGCATAAAGCACATTTCCTTTAGACTTGCTCATCTTTCCGTCTCCCTGAAGCAGCCACGGATGTCCAAATACCTGCTTTGGAAGTGGAAGATCCAGTGCCATCAGGAAGATTGGCCAGTAGATCGTATGGAAACGGATGATATCTTTTCCGATCAGATGAAGGTCTGCAGGCCAGAGTTTGTTAAACTGCTCAGTACTATTTCCCTCTGCATCATATCCGATTCCTGTAATATAGTTTGTCAGAGCATCCAGCCATACATACACAACATGCTTTGGATCAAAATCAACCGGGATTCCCCACTTAAATGATGTTCTTGATACACACAGATCCTGCAGTCCCGGGAGAAGGAAGTTATTCATCATCTCATTCTTACGGGATACCGGCTGGATAAACTCCGGATGCGTATTGATATGCTCGATCAGACGATCCGCATATTTGCTCATTTTAAAGAAATACGCCTCTTCCTTTGCCGGCTGCACCGGACGTCCACAATCCGGACATTTTCCGTCTACGAGCTGGGACTCTGTAAAGAATGACTCACATGGAGTACAATACATTCCCTCATAGTGTCCTTTATAAATATCTCCTTTATCATAAAGTTTCTTAAAGATCTTCTTTACCTGCTTTTCATGATCCTCATCTGTTGTACGGATAAACTTGTCATAAGAAGTATCCATCAGATCCCAGATTCTCTTGATCTCTCCTGATACCTTATCAACAAATTCCTTTGGTGTAATTCCTGCTTCTTCTGCCTTCAGCTCGATCTTCTGACCATGCTCATCTGTTCCCGTCTGGAAAAATACGTCATATCCCTGACTTCTCTTATAACGTGCGATCGCATCTGCCAGTACGATCTCATAAGTATTACCAATATGCGGCTTGCCGGATGTATAGGCAATCGCTGTTGTAATATAATATTTTGGTTTTTCTGACATAATTGTCTGCCTCCTTTTAAAAAAAATACCGTCTCCCTGAAGACTTTCATCCTCAAGAAGACGGTTCTGTTTCACCGCGTTACCACTTCTCTTCGTTCCCACTTCACAGTGAAAACCTCCGTGAGTGACCTGCATCCCTCTGCTGCCACTCCTACGCTGTAAAGGGCGAACCCTTTGCAGACTTACCTGAAAGCTCATCTGCACTGCTCAGGAGCCATCTTCCCCTGCCTCCTGTTCATCCCCTCTCAGCCAACAGAACTTTCTTAAGTTCTCCCGGGGATCTCTCTGTAAAACGGTAATCAGGCTACTCTCTCCATCCTTGCTTTTCTACGCTATTCTGCTTTTCGCAATCCTTAGAAAGCGTAGCACACCGCCTCAAAAATGTCAATTCAATCTTTTTGCTTTCTCTTCTTTCTACTGCTTTTTCACTCTCGGGAACCGGATATTTACCCGGAACAAATCTCCATCCAGATACAGGTTGAAAGTTCCGCCCTGCATCGTTGTCAGGCTCTGTGCGATCGACAGTCCAAGTCCGCTTCCTTCAGAACTTCTTGAAAGATCTCCACGGATAAACCGTTCGGTCAGTTCATCTGCCGAAATGTTCAACTGATGTTCAGAAACATTTTTCAAAGACAGATCCACCGTATCTTCTTCCAGCTTCAGATCCGCGTATACCCTTGTTCCCGGCATGGCATACTTGGCTGCATTTCCGAAAATATTCTCCAGAACTCTCCACATTCTTCGCCCGTCTACATGAACAACCGCAGGTTCTGCCGGCAGATTGACGATCATTTTCAGATTCCTTGCCTCAAACTTCTCAGCCATCTCACCTTCCGTCTGCTGGATCATCTCCACAAGATCTACATCCATATACTCCAGAGAAATATTCCCACTGCTTACCTTGGATGCCTCAACAACGTCTTCCGTCAGTGTCTTCAGCCTCTGTGCTTTCGCCTCCAGTATATCCAGATAGCCCTGGATCTTTGGATCTGCAATATCCGACTGCTTCAGGATCGCTACATAATTAATGATCGAAGTCAACGGTGTCTTGATATCATGTGATACATTCGTGATCAGATCCGTCTTAAGACGCTCATTTTTCATTGCCTCTTCTACGGCCATATGGAATCCGTTGGCAATTCCATTGATCATCTCTGCCAGCTTTAAGTTCTCACCTCTTAAGCCTTGCAGCGGGATCTGATATTCCATATTTCCCAATGCAATTTCTTCAATACCTTTTTTCAGTTTCTCCTTGAGTAATAAACCGTTCAGGACAACATAAAATACACCCACGTCTGCCAGTAACACCAGAAGCATTGTAACCCCATTCCTGAACAGCACTGCAATTCCCTGTACAAGGAAAAATCCACATAACAGAAGCACTGTCTTTGTCGTCTTCTTCCGGTTATCATATATTTTATAGATGAACCGCACAATCACTCTCAACAGACTGTTCTTCCACAGGTTTCGTCCCTTGATCCGCTTGATCAGACTCACGTATCCCATAAAGAAGCAGCCCAGTGTAAATACTCCATAAAAATAAATTTCTGCCAGCTCTGCAATACTCAATGACGGAAGATATAAACTTGCTGACATATATGCTGAAGAAACATCCATTCCACGAGCATAATAATACTCAAAATAAGTACCTCCATCCTTCAGATAAGTCGGAATATCATTGATCATCGTATAGATATTTCCATTCCAAAAATGAATCCCGATATAAGAACCAACGATCCATATCAGTACGATCAGCACCGCTGCAATCTCTGTCTTCCAATGATCAAAACCGTTCAGGTGCAGTTCTTCATCTTCCGCAGTTCTTCCTGCCTCCAGTGTCAGCCAGATTGTTGCCCCAAGGAACAGGATAATGCTCAGAACCAACAGCCATGTTGTTCCTTTAAAATACGGGATATTATTATCATAAGCTACCTTATTCTGATAAAACTGATCCTGGATCGTATAAGTTGTATCCACCGCAACCGCAAATACGCTGTTCCATTTCTTTTCACTGCTGTAACTGCGGAGTTTTTCCCATTTATCCGATTTCGATACATTCATATTACTGTTAAAATCTTTTAGCTTTGGATAAATGACCATATATTTAACATCTTTCTCCGAGATCAGATTCTGGACATTTTTCTCCAGCTCTGCATAGTTCTCGTAAGAAGTCTTATTCGTCACTACCTTTTTCGTGTCATTATTCGCATAAATGTAAGTAAAGTTTGTATTGCCTTCCTCTAAATGTTCAAATCCCATCTGATAATTCTGATAATCTGAGTAAATATTCCCCAAAGTATACGCAAGATCATCATAAATGACGGACAGTTTGCCATTCAGACGCGGACTGTTATTCACTACCTGCAAAAGGTTTTCTGCTCCCTGCGGTGCATATTTTTCGATTAATGCACTTCCAAAATTCCAGCAGTCTGTGTACAGGATATTTCCTTCCATGTCCACAATATCAAAATTATAAAAGCCTTTGGAGAAAT
>OGYU01001547.1_pt1 | contig 16085 bp, 15 predicted proteins | sample 1576581 | NCBI WGS metagenome assembly OGYU01 (sample SAMEA3541547, study PRJEB24748) | human gut metagenome | biome: human gut; feature: human-associated habitat; material: faeces | place: China | collected 2012 | reverse complement strand
CGGCAAATACCGGCTTTAAACCGCCTGCTGCCAGTCCTGCCGAAAATGTAACGGCATGTGCCTCCGCAATGCCTACATCAAAAAAGCGTTCCGGATACCACCGTGAAAACTTGGCAAGACCCGTTCCGTCCGGCATCGCCGCCGTAATTGCCGCAATCTTTGCATCCTTCTTTGCCAGCTTACAGACCGCCTCTGAAAAAACTTCCGAATAACTTTTGCCATTCTCGTTTTTTAACACATTTCCGGTCTTAATATCAAACGGTGCAATACCGTGATATTTGCTCGGATTACGCTCCGCCGGTCTGTATCCGTGGCCTTTCTGGGTCACCACATGTACCAGCACGGCATGGTCAATCCGCTTAGCCACCTTAAAAATTTTTATCAGTTTTTCAATATCATGACCATCTACCGGACCTAAATAGGTAATGCCCATGCCTTCAAACATCTGATTGGGAACAATAAGCTGCTTAATATTGCTTTTTGTCTTTTTAATCTTGTCCACAATCACACTGCCCATAGGCATCTTATACAATGTGTTGGTAACCCCTTCCTTTAAATCATAATAGGAGTTGGAAGCACGGATTTCACCAAGCATTTTGGATACCCCGCCGACATTTTTGGAAATTGACATATTATTATCATTTAACACAATAATAAAGTTTCCCTTTACCTGCGATGCGTTATTTAACGCTTCATATGCCATGCCGCCGGTCAGAGCGCCATCACCGATAACAGAAATCACGCTGTAATGCTCTTTTTTGATATCGCGGGCGCTGACATATCCCAGTCCCGCTGAAATTGAAGTCGAACTGTGTCCCGTATCAAATGCATCGTAATGACTTTCATTGCGCTTTGGAAATCCGCTCATGCCGCCGAATTTACGCAGCTGGTCAAACTGATTTTTTCTACCCGTTAAAATTTTATGGGTATATGCCTGATGTCCCACGTCCCAGATTAATTTATCCTGTGGAAGATTAAATACCAGATGCAGTGCCATCGTCAATTCAACAACACCCAGATTGGATGCCAGATGTCCGCCCGTTTTACTGATATTTTCAATCAGAAACTGCCGGATTTCATCTGCCAGCTGGTTATATTCAATCGGGTCAAGTGCCTTAATATCATTGGGCTTGTTAATCTTTTCAAGTATCATACGAACCTCCGCTGTCACCAAACAGCTTATTTTTCTCTGTGAATCAGTCTGCGCACAAGTTCATCTAAAAATTCATTTTTCCCGGTTTCTTCAATCAGACGCAGTGCTTCATTTGACATCTCTATCACATCTTTTTCGGCCTTTTCCATTCCGTATAATGTGACATATGTCGTTTTATGATTTTTTTCATCACTTAATACCGGTTTTCCGAGGACTTCCTGCGTGCTTGTGACATCTAAAATATCATCCTGAATCTGGAATGCCACACCAATCAGATTGCCGGCTTTTTCCATTTTTTCAACCGTCCGGTCATCTGCCCCGGCAAGAATTGCTCCCGCCATAAATGCTGCTTCAATGAGCGCTCCGGTCTTTAAATTAAAGATGAATTCAAGCTGTGCTTCATTCATCGGCTTGTCCGTCAGCCACACATCCAGTGACTGACCTCCGACCATGCCGTAAATGCCTGCCTTGTATGCAATCACCTTTGCCGCCTTTACACATCGGATTAAATCGTCTGGTTCCGTCACTTCTGAAATGCCGTTAAACAGCAGTTCATACGCGTAATTAAGCAATCCGTCTCCCGCCAGCACACCAAAGTCTTCCCCGAATTTTTTATGGGTTGTTAATTTGCCGCGGCGGTAATCGTCATTGTCCATTGCCGGTAAATCGTCATGCACCAGTGAATACGTATGAATACATTCCAGCGCCGCCATAAACGGTTCCGTGATTTTCTCATCGTTCCCGCCAAGCAGTCTGTACACCTCCAAAAGAAGCATCGGGCGCAGTCTTTTTCCGCCCGCATTGACACTGTAATTCATCGCCTCCGCCACGCGCTGCTGCATCCCTTCTTCTGCCGGGAGCTTTGCCGCAAGCAGGGCATTAATCTGCTCTACACGCTGCTTTAATTCCTCATTAAAATTCATCTTCGTCACCCTCTTTTTGATTGAGTACCACAATCTTTTTTTCCACCTTGTCCAGCTGCTGATTGCAGTTCTGAATCAGTTTCATGCCTTCATTATATAATTTGAAAGAATCCTCTAACGAAACGTCCCCGTTTTCAAGATTTCCTATAATCTGTTCGAGCTTTTCAAATGACTGTTCAAGCGTCTGTGTCTTTGCCATGCGTAACCTCCAATGCCTGTGCCTTTACATATCCGTCTTTTAAATAAATTTTCATCAGGGACTTTTCCGCCACATCCGCGGTGCTTCTGATTCTCGTTCCGTCCTCTGCGGATACATACGCATATCCCTGTCCCAGCTTTGCAAGCGGGGAAACACCGTTTAAGCGTGCTGCAAGCAGTTCCATCTGATGCCGCTTTGCCGCAAGCACCTGATACAGTGCCTTCTCCAGCCGTTCTTCTGCCTGCATGGTATACTGCCGTCCATCCTCAATCCTGCTCACCGGGTTAAAAACAGCCAGCCGGAGCCTGTAGTTTTCCAGTACATTTTTACTGTCTGAAATCTTACGCACTGCCGCCGTATACAATGCCTTTTCATATGCTGCAATCTGCGCTTCTATTGCAGAAATATCACAGACTGCCAGCTCTGCTGCCGCAGATGGCGTCGGTGCGCGTAAGTCCGCCACAAAATCGGTAATGGTAAAATCAGTTTCATGTCCAACCGCGGAAATCACCGGTGTCTTTGCCGCAAAAACTGCTTCAATCACCGGCTCTTCGTTAAATGCCCACAAGTCTTCCATGGAACCGCCGCCTCTGCCGACAATCAATACATCCAGATTCTTTTCATCGAGTGTACGGATACCTTCCGCAATGCTTTCTGCCGCCTGCTCTCCCTGCACCAGTGCCGGGTACAGATACAGCGCCACATACGGATTTCTGCGGTATGAAATATTCATAATATCATGCACCGCCGCCCCCGTTGCCGCCGTTACAATACCGATTCTTCGTGAAAATGAAGGAATAGGACGTTTATATTCCGGGCTGAAATACCCCATTTCTTCATAGCTTTTCTTTAACGCTTCAAATTGTTTATATAAATCGCCCTGTCCGTCTGCCTCAATGGCATTGGCATACAGCTGGTATTTTCCGTCCCGCTCGTAAACGTCAATTCTGCCGCTTACAATCACCTGCATGCCGTTCTCTAACCGGAACTCTAAGTTTTTGGCACTGCCCGCAAACATAATTGCAGACATCACGCCCTGCCCGTCCTTTAAGGAAAAGTAAATATGCCCGGAAGTGTGATACTTACAGTTTGAAACCTCACCTTTCACAGAAATCCTGCTCAGCACAAAATCCTGCCGGAACATATTCTTAATGTAAGAATTCATCTGTGTTACCGTATACACGCCCGGCATATTTTTCTCCTTTCCGCAGACGCTGCCTTTTTTCTATTTTGCAAGCTTTGCAAGCACACCGTTTACAAAAGACGGTGCATTATCCCCGCCGTAATTTTTTGCCAGTTCCACGGCTTCGTTAATCGCCACATTTACCGGAATATCCTCATCATACAGCATTTCATAAACGGCAAGACGCATAATGGCAAGTTCTGCCTTACCCAGTCTGTTTACCGGCCAGCCTTCCGATACACTGTTAATTTTTTCATCTATTTCAGGAAGCAGTGCTGCAATCGTCTGTGTTTTCTCTGTAATATATTTGCAGTCAGCCTCGCTGATTGTTCCAAGTTCGTTCATATACAGACGAATCTGTCCGTCCAGTTCGTGTGCATCATGAAATTCCACACGAAACAGCAGCTTAAAAATATGTTCCCTGATTACCGATCTTGTCATTGTTGTCCTTTCTGCTGTAAAACAGCTTTACAAAAAAATATCTTGAAACCAAACAAGAATTGATTCCAAGTAAACACTTTTCCATTGCCCTGTCTGCGGACAATCGCCTAAAATCTGTCTGAAATCCGCACATAAAAATGGAAAACCCGTCCGATATGTCAAAAAAATATCTTACGGATTCTTCCACTTTCATGCTGCGCCGGCACCTGTTTACTGTGCCTCAACATCTACGCCTGCAATCTTAATATTGACGACACTGACTTCAAGCCCTGTCATGGTTTCAATTGCAGATTTTACCTTTTCCTGTACCTTTTTGGATACAACCGGAATCTCATAACCGTATCTGATATTGAGTGCTAAATCAACAGAAACATTTTCCTCACTGACATTGACCTTTACACCCTTGGAAAGGTTCTTCATACCCAGCTTGCTTACCAGTTCATTTGTAATATTGCCTGCCATAGATTTCACACCTTCAATCTCTGTTGCAGCAAGTCCTGCGATAATTGCCACAACCTCATCCGCAACTCTTACTTCACCGATATTGCTTACGTTCTCGCGGATTGTATAAGTGTTTCCTCTATCTTCAAACTCTTTCGTCATAGATAAACCTCCTAATTATCGAAATGTACTTATTAGATATTATAATCAATTTTTCTGATTATTGCAAACATTTATTGTAATCTTGTCTGCCGCCACTCCTGTTTTTCTTTTTACGATATCTTCAATCTGTGCTTTCTGCGTATCGGTCAGCTGTGTCTGATTGATGACAACATCCACGTTTCCGTCTAAAATGGACACTGCCGCATCGGAAAAGCCTTTGGCTTCAAGCAGCAGCTCCGCCGCAATTTCTTTTTCCGAATTATCCGTAATTGCTGAAAGTTGCGCCACCGCCTCTGCCTTTGCACTCTCGGTCAGTGCGGCATTATTAATAACTTCCAGTAAGGTTTCTTTATTTTTTGCACGGATCTGTTCGCGGTTTAACTTTGCTTCCGAAACCACACTTGAAGACACACCGTTACCCGAAGTGAGTACCACACTGCCCGGTTCCTGAAGACTCTGCTCATCCGGTTCGGCATCGTTGCTTAAAATGTCGCCGGATACCTCATCGACCGGATTGGACGTCGGGTCCTGTGTGCTTACCGTGTCATTTACCGTGATAATATCCGATAAATTGCCGGTGTAATTTATGTAGCCTGCCGCAGCTATCATAATTGCCAGTGCCGTAATAATCAGCTGATTCTTTTTAATCTTTTTCAAAACAACCTCCAGATTTTTAATTCATTTTCAAAACTTTAATTTTATGTGCGGGTACTCCAAGCAGTGCTTCTGCCGCGGCTGTAATATCAGCGCATACATTTCCGTCACCACCTCCCTTTGCAACAATGACAATGCCCTCCACCTCCGGCATATTTTCTTTGGTGACATACGGCTCACTGCCCTCCTGCGTATCGTAATAAATATTGCTTGTGCTTCCGCTTTGCTGTGTAGTACTGCGCATGCCCCCGGCACTGTCGCTTTCCTGGATCACGCTTTCACTGTAATCCGAATCCGCCGCAATAATTTTTTCTGATGTATTTTTTAATGTGATGACTACACTGACTTCTCCGACCCCCTCTACTTTTTTTAATGCTTTTTCCAGTTTTTCTTCCAACACCGTTTCGTAGCTTTTTGCGCTTTCTGACAATCCGGTCTGCCGGGTCTGTGTATTTTCATTCGTTTCTGTCTGTCCGGACTTTGAACCGGTCGGAAGTGAAATTACAAGCAGTAAAATCCCTGTAAGTACTACTATTGTTATTTTCTCTTTACCGGATTTATTCTGAATTTTTTCAAAAATTCTGTTCCATTTTATCGGTGCCATGAAATCTTTTCACCTCCTGTTTTCACCGGGACTTCTGTTTTACCTCCACACATGAAATTGTAATATGTAAAAGCTGTGCCAGTTCATTTCGCAGTGTACTGTAATCCTGCGATATTTCCTGTTTTTTTTCTTCTGTGCTTTCCCCGATAACAATCTGTTCAACCGAAATCTGCTGTTCTTTTTTCTCCGATAAAACCACTGATACAGCGCATATCTTTCCATAATCTTTGCTGTCTTTGTCTTTCTCCACCGTAACGGTTGTTTTTGCAGGGTAATAACCGTTTTCCAGTACATATTCTTCCACGGTTTTTACCGTTTCTTTTTCATAGGCTTCCATGACAGACTGTGCAGAATCCCCTTCCCGGTACGTCAGTTCCTGCTTTAGCCGGTTACTCTGATTATAGGTCATGACAGACTCATAAATTTTATCCGGTGAAATGCCTCCGTGAAAAACTGCCGCAAGCGGCTGTATACACACCATGACAATCAGCAGTCCGCAGATATACGATGCGTACTTCGTATATTTTGCTGACGGCATCAAATGTGTGACAACCGTTGATAAAATACTCAAAATAAAAATTTGTTTTACCCACGATAGTACAGCTTCCATTGTCCACTTCCCTTCTTACTGTAATCCCGTCATCATCACAATCATTGCCAGCATCAGTAAAAATAAACTGACTGCTTCCAGTACCATCATCAGAAGCATTCCGACTGCCGTTCCCAGTGCATTGACTGCCTTTACCACCCTTTTATCCGCCACCGGTTCAATTACTGCCGCTGTCACTTTAAACAGCACTGCCATCAGTACCAGCTTTAAAACAGGAACTGCACAGACAACTAACACAGCAATGACCGCCGCCATACCGATACCGTTTTTAATAATTTTAGCCGCTCCCCAGACAGTCTGCGTAACCGTTTCTATCGAACTGCCCACACCGGGAAGTGTCTGCACGGCACGGTAAAGCATTTTCTTTTTATAGGTTTCCGATACCGGTACGAGCATTCCCTTTAAGCCTCCAAGCCCTGTAAAAACAACCAATGCCGTCCTGCCCGACCATTTCATGACCTGCACACAGAGTTCCGCCGCTTTCGTAAAACGTTCTTCTTTTGCAACGGCATCTGCCATGGAAATCAGCATATAAATCTGGTCCACCTTGATTAACACGCTTTTAAACAGCAGATTCACGGTGGTAATGAGCATTAATACAATTTCATAATAAACTGCCGCCGTCACATTGCCGGATGCAAAAGCAACCGCTGAAAAAAATACCGGAACAACCGCTTTATATACGCTGATACAGCCCTCCAGCGTATCGGTGCTGATGGTGCATGCCGTATAAAACGAAGCAATCAGCACCGCCGTCAGTGATATGGACAGAATCATCTGTGCCGTGTCGGATATCTGCTCTTTGCATGCAGACGGACCGAAACAGCGGATTGCTGCCGAAAACAGTGCCAGTATGATAATCTGTACGACTGCGGTTTTACTGCCTGTTATGACCTGTAAAAATGTTTTATTCAGTACCGGAAAAATTCCCTGTCCGGTGACACCGTCCTCTCCCGTTATCTGATTGATAATTTCCTGAAAAGAAATGCTGTAACCGCTGTTTTGCCGGACTGCCCTGTCAATGGCAGAATAATCGTAATCGCCGTAACCGGCTTCCTGCGCCGTGTCTGCCGCCGCTTCCAATACTATCTGCGTACCGGCTGCGGCACATACCGGTTCTGCCCCCATGCCTGCCACCGCAAGGCTGACACACACCGCTGCCATCACCCCCAATACCCTGATTCCCAAAAAATGTTCTTTCCCTGCCGCATTTCTTTTCCGATACAATACTTTTATTACCCAATGCATTTTGTCACAACCTCAAATAATGTAAGCACCACCGGCATACCCAGTGCGGCAATCGTGATCTTGCAAAACACCTCCAGCTGTCCCGCCACCGCGGTCTGACCATTGTCCCGGCAGATGTCTGCGGCAAGCTGTGTCATATAGGAAATTCCAATCATTTTAACGAGGATTCCGATATATTTTCCGCTGATTCCGATGTACCCCTGTAGCATTTTCAACTGCTCTACGATTACCGAAAGTCCCGACAGAATATAAAACAGGATCAATACCGATACGCCGGCGGCGACAAGCATCGTCATTTCACTTTTTACGCTTTTTAAAACCGCCGCCAGAAACACACCGGCTAACGCCGCCATAATCACTTTGATTCCTTCCATGCCTCTCCCGCCTATAATTCAAACATTTTTTTCATGGCTTCAAATAAATCGTTGATATACGGCACAATCCAGTACAACACCAGCAGAAGCCCCGCAAGACTTGTTAAGAACGCCTGTTCTTCCCTCCCACTGTGTTTTAAAATCTGACTGATGACAGAAACCAGAATTCCGACCGCCGCAATTTTAAAGATCAGGCTGACCTCCAAATAACCACCCCCTTATCGGTCTGATGCTTTAAATCAAAATTAATACAATCACAAGTCCTGCTATAACTCCGGCACTCTGATAAATGCGGCACCGGGCGCGGATATCTTTTTGTGTTTCTTCAATCAGATTCTCCAGTTCCGAAATATTTTCTTCCAAAAAGGCAAGCTGCATCTGAATGTCCAGATGAAGCGGAATACTTCCGATATTTTTTAAAATTTCACTGTCACTTTCTGTCAGATAAATATCGCGGACATAGCTGTCAATACCGGCTGCCCACGTTTCCCAGAATCCGCTGTATGTATGCTGTTCCAGATTTTCCGATACAAAGATGTAAAACTGTGAAAGGTAATCATAACGGCTTTTCTGCCCGATTTGTGCCAGTGCCTGCGGCATGGCTATTCTTGCCACACGCAGCTGTCCGCTAAGGCAAAGCAGGGATTCCTTAAACTGCTTTAACCGCCACAGTCTGCTTTTTTTCTGAAACGCATAAAACAGTCCGTAACAGGTTGTACCGGCTACAATGCACACTGCACCGCATAACTTTATCATCGCTCACTCCTCCTTTATAATTCCAGACATTCCTGTACTGTTCCCGCACCATTTTTGCCGGATAATACAATCAATCTGCCAAATACCCCGCGTTTTAGCAGCGCACCCAGTTCCGGTTTCTGATACAGTTCTTTAACGTCTGCCCCATGCACCGTACCAATCACGATACAGCCGCAGTGTATTACTGACTCAATGGCTTCTATGTCTTTTTTTCCGCCAATCTCATCGACTGCCACAATATCCGGCGACATCGCCCGGATTACCATCAGCATCCCTTCTGCCTTCGGGCAGCAGTCGATGACATCGGTACGCTCTCCCAGATGATTCTGCGGAATCCCGTCCACACAGGCGGCAATTTCAGAACGTTCATCGACAACGCACACCTTTTTTGCAGGAATCACACTGCCCTGTGAAAGCTGTCTTACAATGTCCCGCAAAAGTGTAGTCTTGCCGCAGCAGGGCGGCGAAATAATCAGCGTATGTTTCAGAACTCCGTCTTTGCATACAAAATCCATAACCGTATCTGCACAGCCGATTTTTTCATGCGCCACCCGGATATTTAAAAATGACAGGAACGTCTGTCCGGTGACGATACCGTTTTCCAGCACGGCATGCCCTAGCACACCAATCCGGTGTCCGCCCCGCACGGTCAGATACCCCTGCCTGATTTCCTCCTGAAACGCATAGAGGGAATAATGGCTCATATATTCCAGACACTGCCGGATATCCTGAGGCGCTATAATTACTTTGTCTGTCCGGTAATCCTTTCCCTTAAACCGGATTTCTGCCGGCTGTGCACACCGCAGACGGATTTCTTCCAGCCCGTCATAGGTAACCCGGAAACCAAACATCCCTGAAAACAGGCTGTTTTTCAGCCTGTCCGGCAGTAAATTTTCAATTTCTTTTAATCTGTCCGTCATTTTCCCTCCATTCTACAGACGCCCCGCCTGTTTCTTTTTGGTTTATCCCAATATATGTGGACAGCTTTTGTGATATGCCACTTTTCTTTGGTGGCATTTGCCACTTATTTTTGTGGCATTTGCCACTTTTCTTTGGTGGCATTTTTCACACATTCTTATCATAAATCTAATTAAAAAAGATAGGTTTTAGCGCACTATGAAAAAATGGCTCTGCCTCGTGCTTTTTCTGACAACCCTTACATATTCCATTACGGCACTCCTGCCGTCCCGTGTCCGTGTTTCTGCCGCCGAAGACGATTTGCAGCTGCATGCCAGATATGCCGTATTGTTAGACGGCGATTCGGGACGTGTTTTATATGGAAAGAATGAAGACACCCCTGCCCCAATGGCAAGCACCACAAAGATTATGAGCTGTGTCATTGCCTTAGAATACGGTTTAAAGGAAATGACCTGCACCACAAGCGCCTATGCCGCTTCCATGCCCGATGTCCAGTTAAATGCAAAGAAAGGCGAAACGTTTACCTTAAATGATCTGCTCTATTCGCTGATGTTAAAATCCCACAATGATTCGGCAGTTATTATTGCAGAAAATACTGCCTGTTACTATATTTATCAGGTTCAGTCCGGCATTTATCCCGATACGTATGACGTACTTTCCGGAAAAGACCTCTCCTTTGTGTCATTTCCTTCCGGATTTGACACTTCTTTTCTGCAAAATATCACAACCGAGCAAAGCAAAATCCTCGTTGCCGTGTTTACGGGGCTGATGAATGAAAAAGCCGTATCTCTTGGCTGTACACAGACTCATTTTATTACGCCAAACGGACTGGATGCCTCTGATGAAACCGGGGAACATGTCACAACGGCAAAAGAACTTGCCGTTATCATGTCCTACTGCATACAGAATGAAGAGTTCCTAGCGATTACCCAGACAAAGGAACATCAGTTTGGTTCTTATAGTATTTCCAATGCCAATGCCTTTTTAAATATGTATGACGGCGTGCTCTCCGGAAAAACCGGATTTACCGGCAATGCCGGCTACTGCTATGTCTGTGCCTGCCGGTATGACGGCAAAACCTTTATCGCAGCACTGCTTGCCTGCGGCTGGCCGCCTTCAAAAACCTACAAGTGGCAGGACTGCCGCACACTGTTAAACTGGGGAAAAGAACATTTTAATTATGAAGAAATTATCGGCGAAAACTTTTCCTTGAAAAATATTTCCGTTACCGATGGGCTGGAAAAGGAACTGCCGGTTTCCATTCACGATACCTGCCGTCTGCTGCTGCGTAAAGAAGACGTTGTCAACGTTGTTATTAATACGCCGGACAGCATTGCCGCCCCTGTCTTTACCGGTGATATTGTCGGTTCTGTCTGTGTCTACGTCAATGATGCGCTTTTATTTTCTACACCTGTCTATGCCGATACCTGTATCCGCCGCACCGATTACTTATATTTTCTCAATCAGGTGATAAAATCGTTTTGTTTTATCGACAAATAACAGGTTTTGCGCTATACTGTATGAAGTTTACAGTTTTTAAAGAAAGGTGATAATGTTACGATGAATAAGATTTATAAAGCATTTCCGGGCGGAAAGCACAAAGTACTTACATTCAGCTATGATGACGGCAAACTAGAGGACAGACGTCTTGTTGAGATTTTTAACAAAAACGGTCTGCGTGGTACCTTTAACTTAAACACCGGCATTGACCAGCCGGATATCCGTATCCCGAAAGACGAATGGAAGGATTTATATGCCGGACATGAGGTTGCTGTGCATACCTGCACCCACCCGACAATCGCTAGATGCCCTGACAATGAAATTGTCTATGAAATCTTAAATGACCGCATGGAACTTGAAAAAATCATGGGCTATCCAATCCGCGGCATAGCTTATCCGAACGGTTCAAGCAATGAAAAAGTCTGCCGTATCGCAAACAGCCTCGGCATGGAATACGGTCGTGTTGCCGCCGATAAATATGCAGCTGTCTATGCGGCACAAAAAGGTGCTAAAGAAGCTGAAGGCCCGATTCTTTTAGGCGATGAAACCGGTTTTGGCATGCCTGAAAATTATATGCAGTGGCTTCCGACCTGCCACCACAACCATCATCTGGTAGAATTCGGCAAGGCATTTCTTTCGTTAAAAAAGAAACAGTATCTCTATATGATGTATGTATGGGGACACAGTTTTGAATTTACCCGTAACAACAACTGGGAAATCATGGAAGAATTTGCGGAAATGATGGGCGGCCACAATGACATCTGGTATGCTACCAATATTGAAATCGTCGATTACAACAAAGTCTTTGACCGTCTGCAGTTTGCCGCAGACAACAGCTTTGTATACAATCCGTCCGCTGCTTCTGCATGGCTGTGCATTAACAACACACAAATCGTAGAAGTCAAGGGCGGAACACTGGTACACTTATCATGAGGAACTTTATGAAAACATGGATTGCTAAAATCAAAGACTCCGGTCCGTGGATTGTTTTTTTTGAAATTTTTGTCATTGCACAGCTGCTGTTAATTTTTGTTTTTAACCTGACACATTTAAAATATGAAGCAGGCTTTGATTCCTCCGCCGCCATGGCGCAGGCAATGGAAATCTGGAATCAGAAAAGCATTTTTTTAAAACACTGGGATTACCAGTCTACACTTGGACTGGATTCCGTGATTATTCCCGCGAGTATTTTTTACGGGATTACCCACAACATTTTTTTAGCCTACGGCATTGCTGACTGTCTGGGTGTTTTGCTCTACATTTACATTTTCAGGGATATTTTTAAAATGTTACAGCTGCCGAAGCTGGTACGCATGATTGTTTATGTACTTCTGCTGACACCGTATTCTTTGGAACCGCTCGGATATATGCCGATGATGTTTACAGGTGCCGCCTATTACATCATTAAAGTGCTGATTCCGATTATGCTGATTGACATTCTTTTAAAAATCAGGCTTGGGATACCGGTCCGCAGATATCTTCATATTTTGATTACTTATTTTGCTGCTGTGTATCTGACTGCACTCTCCTGCGGTCTGTACCTATTGATTTGCGGTCTGCTTCCAATCATTTTATATGAATTGTTTACCGTCATCTGCAGTGGCAGTTTCAAAAATTTTTTGAGCAAAAACACGCTTCTGCTCGCTGCAAGTCTTGTCATTTACGGACTGGGCTATGCCAGTGCAAAAATTTACGGTGCTGACATTTTTACAAATGAAATGGTGCTTACCACGGCAGAAAATTTTGTCAATAATTTTGCAAAATGTATTGTCGGCATTGCAGAGCTGTTCGGAGCACTGCCAAATCAGAAGATTGTCGTAACATCAGCCTTTGGTATCCATTATCTATCACATATGGCGGCTTTCTTGCTGTTTGTCATTATTCTGATTGCAACGATAAAATCTGTCCGCCCACTGTCTGGCTTGTTAAAAAACGGTCAGACAGATTCCCCGGTACAGACGGTTGCAGGCATGGTATGCTGTATTATTGCCGTTAATCTTGCCGTATTGATTTTAACCGATACAACTTACGGTTCTGAAACCTTTGAATTTAGATACCACTTAATTCCTGTGGTATCCGGATTTCTGATTGTCGGTATCGGCATCGGCGGCCTGGTGGCATGGCTTAAAGCCCACCCGAATCCGCTTATTTTTACTTCTGCCATGGCTTCGATTGCAATCATCTGGCTGTTGTGCAACATCGTTTTTTACTACTATTATACAAGCCGCAACAATTACGAAACCAGTACCGCAATTACCGGTTATGTACAGGAGCATTCCGACTGTGATTTAGTATATTTTATCGGTGACAGTGATTCGGAAATTATCGAAGTTGCCCGTATCGCACGGCTTTTGGAAAATCGTCTGAATATCATTGATGGAATTTCCGTAGGTTCATTTCTTGGCTGGGGCGCAAGCCGCACTTACTATGATCCTATGGAAACGTTTGATAAGGTTATTATTGTATGCACCGATGAAACCTACGATTCCATTGAGCCTTACTACCGCCGTGACATGACTAAGCTTGGAACTGTTGAGGGCTACACGCTCTACGAGCTGACCGATATTCTTTCTCCGGAAGAATATGAAAAAGAACAGGAAAATGACGAAGATATCCTGTCAGAAGATGAATCAGCATCAGACGATGAAGGTAATACAATATCCGGAAATGACACGGATACGGAAGACTAAATAACGTAATCATTATATTTCAGGTCTCCGCCGCATCGAATATAAATTTGATGCGGCGGAGGTTTTCTTTATACAATCTTAATGTTCTGATAAATACCCTTACACCATCTTTAAACTGTATTCTATATAATAATCATTACAAAACCATTTAACTCAACAAGGAGCTGCTATATATGTTAGAAACATTACATAGAAAAAAACACCTTACATCTTTTCAATTTATTATTCTTGGCTTTGCCGGAATTATTTTTGTCGGTGCATTGCTTTTAATGCTGCCCATTTCATCTGCCACGGGGACAATCACACCTTTTAACGAGGCTCTGTTTACATCCACATCCGCTGTATGCGTAACCGGCCTTGTTGTACAGGACACCGGCAGCTACTGGTCCTTTGTAGGGCAGCTGATTATTTTAATACTCATACAGACCGGCGGACTTGGTGTTGTAACGGTTGCCGCATTCGTTTTTATGCTTTCCGGCAGAAAAATATCCCTTATGCAGCGCAGCACCATGCAAAATGCCATTTCAGCACCGACAATCGGCGGCATTGTCCGTTTGACAAAATTTATTTTAAAAGGAACTTTTATCATTGAATTTCTAGGTGCCTTGCTTATGATGCCCATATTTATTCATGATTTTGGGATAAATGGTCTCTGGATGTCTGTATTTCATTCCATATCCGCTTTTTGTAACGCGGGATTTGATATTCTGGGAAGCAAAGACTGCCTTTATCCATCTCTTACAGGTTACAGCAATAATTATATCATTAATATTATCATTATGTTCTTAATTATTGCAGGAGGTATCGGTTTCTTTACCTGGGACGATATCTATACACATAAATTTCATATAAAAAGATACCGCATGCAAAGCAAAATCATCCTTACAACAACAGCTCTTTTAATTATCCTTCCGGCTGTACTTTTCTTTCTTTGTAATTTTAAAGAATTACCGTTTGGAAAGAGGCTGATACTCTCTCTTTTCCAATCCGTAACTCCCAGAACCGCCGGATTTAATACAGCCGATATTTCATCCATGACGGATTCTTCACAGGCTGTTATGATTCTGCTTATGTTTATCGGCGGTTCTCCAAGCTCTACTGCCGGAGGTATAAAGACAACCACCTTTGCGGTTCTGTTATTAAATGCTTTTGCAACTTTCCGCAGCCAAGAAGATGTCTGTGCCTTTGGACGCCGCTTTGACTGTCAGGCTATAAAAAATGCAGCAACCATTACGATGATGTACTTTATACTTTTTTTCACCGGGGGCATTGCAATCAGTATTTACGAAGGTCTTCCTCTTTCAAGCTGTTTATATGAGGCTGTATCTGCGGTCTGTACCGTTGGACTGACATTGGGCATTACTCCAAACCTGCACATTCTGTCCCGTTTTATATTGATTCTTCTTATGTATCTCGGGCGTGTCGGCGGACTAACATTAATTTACGCAATTCTGTCTAATAAAAACAGAAACAATGCAAAAATGCCTTTAGAAAAAATAACTATTGGATAATACAATGAGGATCATTATGAAAAATAACGCTGATGCGCTTATTTTTCATACGGCTATTTGTTTCTGAGCGAAAACAAATAGCCATGATTGCAGATGAGAAATCGCCTGCGCGAATTTCTCATCGCAACTTTACAACAAAGTCGCTCAGAAATGAGGATTATTATGAAAAACATTTTACTTATCGGACTCGGACGTTTCGGCAGACACATTGCAATTCAGCTCAGCCAGCTTGGTCATGATATTATGGCTATTGACACGGATGAAGAAAGAGTCAATGACATTCTTCCATTTGTTACTAATGCACAGATTGGCGACAGTACCAACCCTGATTTTTTAAAATCACTTGGCATTGGAAATTTTGATATCTGCTTTGTTACTATCAGTGGAAGCTTCCAAAATTCTCTTGAAACTACATCACTGTTAAAAGAGCTTGGTGGGAAATTAGTCATTTCCCGTGCCGAACGTGATGTACAGGAAAAATTTCTTTTACGCAATGGTGCAGATAAAGTCATTTATCCTGAAAAACAGGTAGCAAAATGGGCATCCATCCGATATACCGATGATCACATTCTGGACTATATGGAGGTGGATGCTTCCCACGCTATTATTGAAGTTGAAGTTCCTTCCGGCTGGATTGGCAAAACAGTCGGTGAACTGGATATCCGTAAAAAATATAATATCAATATTATGGCTGTTAAAAGCAACGGAAAAATTAATA
>OGYU01001543.1_pt1 | contig 16093 bp, 15 predicted proteins | sample 1576581 | NCBI WGS metagenome assembly OGYU01 (sample SAMEA3541547, study PRJEB24748) | human gut metagenome | biome: human gut; feature: human-associated habitat; material: faeces | place: China | collected 2012 | reverse complement strand
TTGAATTTTGGTATTGAAATCGTAGGCTGCCCGATTATCAGGGTCAAGTGCCGAAAAATGTTCTCCCTGCGTTTTTGCGGAGAGAAGAAGCGTGTTTGTCGGAAGGATCGTGCCGAACAAGAAGTTTGAGGATGTGATTGCCTGCTTTGCAGCATACAAGGAGAAATACGATCCGACCGCAAGACTTTTTCTCGTCGGCAATTATCAGGAGACAGATACCTATTATCAGTATTTGCAGGAGTATATAAAGAAATGCGGAGTGAAAGACGTTATTTTCCCGGGACACATTGCATTTAACGCAATTCTGGCTTACTATAAAATCGCTGATCTCTTTTTGTGCATGAGTGAGCATGAGGGATTCTGCGTACCGCTGGTGGAGGCAATGTTCTTTGAGACACCGATCGTTGCGTATGCTTCCACGGCCATTCCTGGAACACTCGGCGGTAGCGGAGTGCTGGTGGAGACCAAGGAGCCGGAGATGGTGGCGGAGGCCATGAATCATGTAATGCAGGATGCAGAGTATCGGAGTGAGATTCTGAAAAAGCAGAATGAGAGACTGAAAGATTTTGCATATGAGAGTATTCGTGGGCAGATACTGGATGAGATTGAGAAGGTACAGCAGTCTAAAATAGATAAAGTGAGGAATCAAAATGGAGAAGAAAAAACGGATTGAAGTTGTAATTCCCTGTTACAATGAGGAGGAATGTATTCCCCTGATTTACCAGAGTATTCATGAGGTAGCAAAAAAGCTGCCAGAGTATCAGGTGTCGATTTTGTATGTGGATGATGGAAGTGGGGACGCTTCCTTTGCAAAGATAAAAGAAGTCAGTGAGCGTGCAGATGAAAACGAGGTGCATTACATTTCCTTTGCACGAAATTTTGGTAAGGAGGCAGCCATTTACGCGGGACTTAAGAATTCAACCGCGGATTACATAGCGTTGATGGATGCAGATTTACAGCATCCGCCAGAGTTGCTTCTTGATATGGTAAAAGGCATAGAAGAAGGATATGAATGTTGCGGTGCCAGAAGAGTAAACCGCAATGGAGAGCCGCCGATCCGCAGTGCCTTTTCTAGACTGTTTTACAGTATGGCAGCAAAGTTGACATCAACAAAGATGGAACAGGGAACAACGGATTACCGGCTGATGTCTAGAAGATTTGTGAATGCCGTGCTGGCAATTGGAGAGAAAAACCGTTTCACAAAGGGGATTTTTGCCTGGGTCGGATTTGATACAAAATGGATTGAATATGAGAACGTAGAGCGTGCGGCGGGAAATACGAAATGGTCCTTTTCCGGGCTGCTGCGGTACGCGGTGAATGGATTTATGTCTTTTGCGACCGCGCCGCTTCGCGGAGCGATTTACCTGGGTTTTACAGTTATGATTGCCGCATTAGTTTACGGAATATACATTGTGCTAAATATGCTGATTTCAGATGGAACTCGAAGTGGATATGCCTCTATTATGTTTGCTATTTTATTTATAGGAAGTATTATTATTCTGCTACTTGGAATTATTGGGGAATATTTGGCACGTATTTATATGGAAGTGAAAAATCGACCAATTTATATCGCTAAAGCTGAGAAGCTAGATGAAAATACGGAAATGAAAGATTGAGAACTATGAAGAAAACAGAACAGGAATTTGAAAAAAACAGTCTCCTACTGTTTGTGCTCATGATGAGTGCAAATGTCTGCAATTATTTATTCCAGATTGTAATGGGAAATCTGATGGAAGTGGAGCAGTATGCGCAGGCGAATACAGTAGTATCGTTGGTGGGAGTGTTGTCAATTCCAACTACAATCATTACGATGATTTCTGCAAGATACATTGCGTTGAATGCATCAAACGGACGGTATGATCGTATTCGGGATGTGATCCACCTAATGCTGAAGTTTGCTTCCTGCATTGGTTTGGTGCTTGCGATTGTTATTTTGATCCTATTAAATAAAATTACTATATTGTTTGCACTGGATTCCAAGTATTATGTGATTGGGGCACTGGTAATCACTATTGTTAACCTGTGTTACTCCATTACTTCCGGAACACTTCAGGGAATGAAACATTTTTTTCAGTATGGAATGCAGTCTATTATGATTGCAGCCGGGAAATTGATTTTCAGTATAGGTTTGGTGTTGCTTGGTTGGAAGGTGTACGGCATTATTACCGCGCTTCTGCTTGGAACAGGAATTGCCATTGTGTATGGTGTGCATTATATGAAAAAATATATCTTGCACAAAGACAAAGAGTCTGCAAGACATGGCATTGATTTAAAAGAGTTTTTGCGATATTCGTTTGGAACGATTGTGGCGCAGGGATGTGTCATAGCGTTGACGAATGGCGATATTTTGCTGGTAAAGGCATATTTTGATGACACGCAGGCAGGACTCTATTCTTCCGCATCAGTGATAGGCAAGATTGCCATGTATGTATCTACGGCGCTTGTGGCAACACTTTTCCCAATGGTCGTGGAAAAGCATCAGAAAGGGGAGAGTACGGAGAAACTTTTCTGGAAAGCAATGTTGTATGGCGGGGGTATGGCGGTTATATGTGCGGTTAGTATGGTATTGTTTGGGAAACTGGTAATTAGTCTTTTATTTGGAGAGCGTTATATGCAGGCAATTCATATTTTACCGGCGATCTGTGTATATGTGGTGGCATTAACATTTATTACGGTTATGATGAATTATCTGCTTGCCATTGACAGGATCAAGGTGTTTGGTACTGTGATGGTTACAGCTTTAGCTGCAGTCATAGTGTTCAGCGTATGGTTTCATGAATCAGTGGTACAGCTGATGACGATGACGGGATGTGTATTATTGGTAGCATTTGTAGTGAATTTCTTATATCTGCAATATATACGGTACAACTCAAAGAAAAAAAATGAGGAGAAAAAAGTATGAAATATACAGAGAAACTGAGCCCAAGCACAAAAAAGACTATTTTATCTCTGTCTTGGAGAGATATAAAGTCTCCGACGGCAGGAGGTGCGGAGGTACAGACACATGAGATGCTCAGAGGAATGGACATGAGCCGTTACCGTATTATTCATCTGGCTGCACAGTACGAAAATCTGGCAGATGATGAGGTGATTGATGGCGTCAATTATATTAGAAAAGGAACTGTGTTCAGCGTTATCTTGTATGCTTTTGGGTATTATAAAAGGAATCGGGAAAATATTGATTTTGTAGTGGATCAGTGCAATACACATCGATTTTTTACACCATTTTGGGTAAAAAGAAAAAAGAGAATTTTTTATATTCATCAGCTTACAAGAGAGATTTGGGATATAAATTTAAAACCTCCTATCAGCACAATCGGGAAGTTAATGGAAACACCACTTCTGCGAATCTATCGAAAAGACTATACAATTGCGTTATCCAATTCAACAAAAAAAGATTTGTTAGATATTGGATTTGTGGACAGCAGGGTAAAGATTATTCCAATAGCTATGAAAATTAAGCCATGGAAAAAGGATGAATTCCTTCCAAAAGAGGAACAACCGACATTCACATATGTAGGCAGATATGTTATCTATAAGGGAATTGATGCTGCAGTAGAAGCGATTGGTAAGCTGAAATCAGATTATCCCACAGCAAAGCTATGGATTCTGGGAAAAAAGAATGAGAAGTATGTAGAAGAGAAAATTATGCCAATATGCGAAAAATACGGTATGAAGCTTGGTGATGCGGAGGAAGATGCCGATGTTATTTGTTGGGGCTTCGTATCCGAAGAAAAGAAGTTAGAATTATTGAGTAGAACAACGGCATTGGTTTTTCCCTCTAATAGGGAAGGTTGGGGAATCCCAATTTCCGAGGCTGCATATGTCGGTACACCGAGTATCGTATATGATACGGAAGGATTGCGGGATGCAGTTGATGAGGGAAGAGCTGGCTATCTTTGCAAGGAAAAGAGTGCTGATGGGCTTTGGGTTATGATGAAAGATGCAATCGAGAATAAAGAGCAGTATGAAAAGAAGAGAGAGGCTGCTTATGAGTTTTCGAAAGAATATTTGGACATCGAAATAGGAAACGAGTTTGAAACGTTTATAGAAAACATTGCACAGAAAACAGGGAGATGAATGAATAAGAGGAAAAAATTATGTCGGATAAAATAGAAATTTCAATTATTATGCCAACATTTAATGCAGAACGCACATTAGAAAAATCATTAACAAGTATTGTAAACCAGACGCTTCCGAGAGAATGTATTGAAATATTAGTGATCGACGGAGGATCGACAGACCAAACCGTTAAAATTGCGGAACGGTTTGGAGCGAAAATTTTAAAAAATGAAAAAAGACTTCCTGAAATTGCAAAGCAGATAGGTGTATTGGAAGCTGCGGGTAGATATGGGGTGTTCATCGATTCGGATGAGATATTTGCAGATATGAATTCCCTGAAACGGAGAATACAATTTTTAGCAAAGCATCCAGAAGTGAAAAATATTGTATCTACAGGAATGCGATGCAAGGAGAATGAAACAGGTATAGTACGTTATGCAAATTTTATAGGGGATCCATTTTCCAACTTTGTATATAGATTCAACGGATATGATAGAAGCATAGATTTGAGAAAGCAATATTCCTATATAGAGGAAGATGAGGGATATATTTTTCGGTTTGATGGAGCAAAACATCTTCCGTTATTTGATGCGCTTGGAAATATGTTTGAAATAGAGTATGCAAGAAAAGTGTATCACGAAATGCAGGATAACCAGAGCTTTGCTGCTAATATTTTTTCCAATATGGTGGCAACGACAAATCAGGCAGCAATGTTGAAAGATGATTTTGTCGTGCATGATGCAGGATTAACGAGAAAAACCTATCTGTCTAAATTAAAATGGCGAGTAAAAAATAATTTGTTTCAGAAAGAGGGCGTAGGTTTTGCTGCGCGTGAGAAGAAGGGAAATGATCTCTCAAAAAGGAAACTTTTATTTGTTCCGTATTGCATATTGATAGTACCGGTATTAGTGGATGCGATAAGATTGTCAATTAAAAATAGAGATGTATATTTTATGAGTCACTTTTTATATACGGAATATGTATTTGTTACCATTTGTGTTTATGTATTGCTGAAAATATTTAAAGTGAAGATCAAAGAAGAGAAGACATACGGCAAAAAGTAATGAATTTATACATTAATTCATGAAATGAGAAAAAAGAAAGGGATATGATATTTTTGGCTTTCAAAAAACATCATGCAAGGATATAGAATGATTCAAAAAAAGTGGCAAAAGGAAGTAATTGCATTAGTGGTAAACATTATTATCACGCTAATAGCAGTAGTAATTGTGTTTCAGTTGTGGAATAAGGATATTAATGTGCCGATTTCCTACCAGAATGACGGACTTGGAGCGGTTGCAACCGTAAAAGGCATGATAGAGGGTGAGGGAATCTGGCATAGATCCTACTGGTCAGCCCCAATGGAAGAAGATAATTATATGGTAGATTATATTTTACCATTGATAATTATTAGAGTTATTATTTTATTTGTGAAAGATGCAGCCGTCGTAATCAACATTTTCTGGATTCTAACGTATATTCTGACTGCAATTACAACTTATCTATTCTTAAGAAAGCTGGGAATCAGGTATTCCATTGCCGTATTTGGGTCAATCATTTATAATTTTCTGCCATATCATTATATGAGAATTGAACACTTCTGGCTGTGCGGTTGTTATATTATTCCGCTATGTCTGTGGCTGATCATGGATGCAGCGGGAGTGGTCAGTTATGAACAGAAACAGAATGTTTTTTCAATAGGGAAACTCAAAGTGACAAAGAGACAAATTGTCAATCTTGTCTTGGGACTCTTGATTGGACTGAATGGAATTTACTATTCGGTTTTTGCAGTCATGCTGATAATGGTTATGGCGTTTTTTAATTGTATCAGCAAAAAGGACATAAAGAAAATAGCAGTGGGGGTCTATGACACAATTGCAATTTTTGCCCCGATCGTTTTGTTCTATGTGATGCCGACGGTATTATGGGGAAATTCGATGATGAGCGAAGCGGCAGCAACTCGAAATATTTATGATATTGAGAGATATGCGCTGAAAGTCGCGGCATTGTTTTTCCCAGTGCAGGGACACAGAATCAAGGCGTTGGCAGATTTTACAGAATATTATAGTGAAGTATTTAACCTGACAAATGAAAATTGTACAGTTATACTGGGAATCATTATGTCTATTGGTCTTGTATTATCCTTGTTGGGTGTATTTTGTAAATCACTTTATAAGACAGATCATGAGCTGGTCAAGTGCATGGGACAGATCAATATTGTTATTATTCTTATTGCATGTCAGGGTGGCTTGGCTGCATATATTGGCATATTCGTGACGACTGCTATTCGGTGCTTTAATCGAATGTCCATTTTTATTGCATTGGCGTCTTTGACGGTGATCTGTATCTCACTTGAAAATGCAATCGTTCACTGGAAGATAAAAAGATATATGGAATTAGCAGGAATTTCTGCCTTGACATTATTTGGAATATGGGATCAGACCTCTGCAGAATATGCAACATATTCTTTATACACTGCGGACAAGATTTCCTATGAATGGTCGTATGATGAGAAGGAAAAAGATTACTATTCACTGAAGAACTATTTTGCAGATATAAAACAGTTAGTAGGCGAAGATGCCATTATATACATGCTTCCGAGGGAACCTTATTATGGTCCGGATAACAAACCATTTGCCGCAATTAAATCATATGTATGCAGCGATGGACTGCGCTGGTCGTATTCTGAATGGAATGCGGGATATAAGAAGTATTTTAAGAAAGTTGAGGAAACCGGGGTAGAGTCGTTGCTTAATACTATTTCTGTACTGGATATGTCTGGAGTATTTGTGGACAGCCAGAGTTATAGTACGGAAGAGGAATTCAGCGATGTATGTCAGGAAATTGAAATTTTAACAGGTGAAAAACCGGTTATAGATGAGAGTGGTGAACTATATTTTTATGATATAGTCAACTATAAAAATGAGCTATTAGAAAATTATAGTACAGAGCAGTTACAACGAATGCGTACTGCGATAGAAAATGAAATTAAAGGTATAAAAATAACCAGTGTTGATACCTCTGAGTTATATTTGTATAACAAGGGTAAGGTGGAGAATGAATGCTTGATAGAAAAAGGGGATTTGCAGTTTGGTCCATATATTGACCTGGAGGCTGGCAAGTATCAAATTACAGTAGTAGGGAAATGCTTGGATGAGGGAACAGTTAAAGTTACAGCTGGGAAGGGCACAAAGGTAATCAATAGTCAAATCATTAAATCGGAAGAAAATCAGCTTGTCTATCAATTTGAACTAAAAAAGGATGAGGATGATGTAGAATTTCTGCTGGAATCCACATCATCGGATCTTCTGGTGGATGGTTATTATTACGAGAGAGATATGGGATATGGATATCATGATGTTCTCGAGTATTATCAGGATTTACTGGAGTGCGAGGAAATGAATATCGGTTCTATGTCATTGAAATTAAACAGTACAAATTTATTTGTAGATGATAAGCCTATCAAGACAAAGAAAGGACAATTAGTATTAGAAGCCGGTGAAGAACAGTATGGACCCTATATTTATCTTGAAAAAGGGGCATATATTGTCAGTATAGAAGGGGAAAACCTTCAGAAACTGGATGCTGAAATCGGATACAATTTCAGAGAGAAGACGGTTGAGATAAATTATTTAAGAAGAGAATAAGATTGTATACGAATTCAATGTGAAGAAAGACATTGATACGGTTGAAATCACATTGAGAAACAATGGAAAGACAGAGGCATTGATTGATTCATATGTATGCACAAAAACGGATGGCTTACAAAAACGTGTGGCAAATTTGGAGATAAGATTAAAATGAATGTATTAATAAGTAAGCGCGTGTGGAAAATCTTACCATTTATTATTATGTTAGGGCTGATTGGTGTAATTCTATTTGGTTTATATCATGATGCAGATATAAGATATGCATTGATTTCGTCGAAAGATGAGGCGGATATAAAATATGCAGAATATACAATAAAAAATACATGTGAATTTGGCTGGTATTTTGAAAATGCGAGGACAAATGGTGGGGCGGGCGAATTATATGATCATTCTATGGGGGACTTTATTCAGTTTAGTATTGTCCGATTGTTAGGATGCTTTACGGATAATGTAGACCTGATTTATAATATCATGTATTTTGCAACCTATTTTTTGTGTGCGGTTTCGATGTATATCGTGGCAAGACTACTGCAAATGTCGCGTACAACAAGTGCGGTAATGGGGATGTTGTTTACTTTTTTGCCGTGGCATCAACTGCGCTTACATCATTTGTTTTCTTCTGTATTTTATGTTATAGTTCCGATTGCGGTCCTAATCAGTATATGGATCGCAGATGGACAGGTCTGGGGTGAAAAAACGGTCACCTTGGGGAAAATTAGTATAAACAAAAAATATACATGGATTTGTATTCTTGTTATTTTTACATCAATTACAGATGTGATGTGGAGTGCGTTTAATTGCTATGTACTTGCAATTGCCATATTTATTTCTGCATTTCGGGATCAAACAGCCAAAAGTGTGTTTAGAAATATAAAACTGTTGCTGCTTGAAATATTGGGAACAATTGCAATGTATAGTCCGGTGTTGATTCATTATATAAGAACCGGGGTTAATACGAAGGCGGCCGCCTATACGAGGAGCGCAGATCAGGCGGAGCATTATGGAATGAAACTGATCAATCTGCTTATGCCGAGAGCAAATCACAGAATACAGAAACTGGCAGATATAAGTGAGATTTATAAAAATCATGTGGGTGAAAATGAAAATATAAATATTAGTCTTGGTATTATCGTGAGCGTGGGGTTCGCTTTACTGCTGTTTCAACTGATGAAAAGGGAAAAAGAAAAGGAAATCAGTAGCCTGGCGGTGCTGAACATTGGTACAATTTTGGTTGGAACAGTTGGGGGAATCGGTGCAATTGTGGCTTATCTTGTGCCTCAGATAAGAACCTATAATAGGATATCTTTGTATATTGCAGCGTATTCGATTATATATTTGGGAATTATCTCAGAAAAATTACGGGAAAAAACGAAAAAGACTGTGTGGATTACCCTGCTTTTCCTTGTAACAGCGGTTGCGGTATTTGATTCTACTGTAAAATATGATAATGAATATCAGAAGTCGGTTATTGCAGAAACGGACAGCACAGAGAAATTTGTGGCGGAGATTGAATCTGTAATGCCGAAAGGAACCAGAATATATGAACTGCCATATATGATGTTTCCAGAAGGCGGCGGATACGACCTGGTGGATGGTTATTTGTATTCAGACCATTTGATCTGGAGTTTTGGTAGTATAAAGGGAACGAAGGAGGCTGCATGGCAAGAAAAACTGTCGCAAATATCGGTAGAAGAGCTGTGTGAGCAGATTACATTGGAAGATTATCGTGGAATCTATGTTGATTTGAATTATATGAATAAGTCGGAAACATATGATGCAGGTACATTTGTGACAGATATGACAAATTTTCTTGGAGAAGAGCCAATATATAGCGAAGATGGAACAAAATGTTTCTGGAATATAACAAGCTTTTCCGAAAGCTACTTACGTCAAATTGGAACAGCAAATAAAGATTATTATAAAATGCCATTTGTTTCAAACATAGAGGGATTTTCTGACAAAAGCGTGGATGGAGATGGATTGGAATTTAGATGGTGTGATGGAAATGGTATTATAACCGTCTGCAACAGAACCAACGTTGCGCGGGAGGCAATACTGTCGTTTCGCGTAAATTCGTATGCAGATTATGATAATAAAATGATGTTATATTTGCAAGATGAAAGTTATTTGATAAATGTATCGGGTAATTACAAAGAAAACGACCAAAAAGTTGTCAATATAACACTGGATTTGCAGCCGGGAGATAATCAAATTTATTTAAAAAGTGATTTAGATGTTTTAGAGGAACCGAAAGGGATTATAAAGAAAACATTTATGATAAAAGATTTTAAAGTGACTTGGAAATGAGGATATACCCGAGATGAAGATTCGAAAAAATGCATTAACTGCAGTAATAGCGTTACTTGTTATAACCATAATAGCCGCAGGATTTCGATTTGGAATGGGAATGGCGGTACATTCAGACGATGTCTGTCTGCTATTTACAGGGAAGGATTGGGTTAATGGCAACTTCTTTCTAAAAGATTGGTGGTTTTCGACGGGCACATTTGGCTTGCCAATGCTTGAACAATTGCTGGTTACTAGACTATTTGGGTACCATGACAGTATTATTTTGCTGCTTGCAGCATTTAATTATGCGGCGATGATATGCTCTCTGCTTTTTGTGGTGTATAAATATGGAAGGTTCAGACAGGTAGAAAACCTAAAGATTTTTCTGTTACTAACTGTATTTGTGAGTCTGGTTCCAAGGCATTCCATGCTGCTGAATGCCGGAACGCAAAATCTGGCATATATTGCATCTATGGGCACATTATGTTATTGCTGGGTAAAAAGGGAGAAAGAAACCTATTGTCTGGCAGTAATAGTAGGTATATGCATGGGAGTTGTTGCGGCAACAAACAATATGTTTTTATATACTGCATGCGCACCGGTATTTCTGATTGGTATATTAGATTTTTGGCGAGGAAATTTTAAAGAGAAGGGACGTTGGCTTCTGGCAACAGGTGGAATGTCTCTGGTAGCATATGTCTTTTTCTTGAAAGTATGGGAGTGTGGAAGAGGCGCCAAGGTAGGCGGATTGAGCACAGTATTTACGGAAAGCGAAAAGATTGGAGATAATCTGGTAAATGGATTTTGCAATGTGCTAAGGTTGTATGGGGTCGATTTTTGGGGAAAAAGTGTTTTTTCGAGAGAAGTTGTTTGTGCAGTATTTGGTATTATCGTGTTTATAAAACTGACAGTTGAGTTATGGAGATTTGAAAAAAGTGATAAGGAAAAATGCCTTGTAGAATTGTTCCTGGCAATGGCGCTTATAAACTTTGGTGCATATACGTTTTCGACAGTTATTGAAACATCACCGGATCTGCATTTACTACAGCCTTTTTTGCTGGGATATACTGCGGCAGGAATGCTGGCATGGATGGACAATCGAAAGTGGTTTGAGAAAAAGTCGATGATTGTGTTGATTGCAGCATTTTGTACGTTGATACTGATGTTTCCGGATTTTACGTTAAAACAGCCAGATAATTCCGGCAGGATTGAGGCGGCAGAGTGGCTTGTGGAAAATGGATATGAAAATGGATTTGCTACATTTTGGAGTGCTGCATCTGTTATGTATGAATCGAATGGAGAACTTACGATATCTCCAGTATCATGTTATGCAGTAAATGATGAAAAGATATGTCTGCATGCACAGGAGTGGATGAACAAATCGACATGGGCAAAACAGGCGGGGAATTTTCTTATTACGGATGACACATCCGAAAAGAAAGCCGGTATGACGGAAGAAGGTATTTTGAATACATTTGGTTCATGGACAGATAAACAGGTATTTGAAAATATTGTTGTATATACATGGGATAAAGAGCAGGTTTTAAAATAGTTGCTTGGTTAGAAATAAGTGAAATAGAAGGGAGAGGTACATACAGGATGGCACAGAATAATATCACAGAAAATTTAAATGCATGGAATAAGCTGGATCGATACTCAAAATGGATTTATCATATGTATGAAAAATATATTGGAAAAGAAGTTTTGGATATTGGTGGAGGTGTAGGAACGGCGATCAGTTTTTATATTGATAAAGCGGAGCGTGTGGTTGCAACGGAGTTGTTTGAGAACCAAGTCAATATTATGAATAAACGATTTGAAAATTATCAGTATTTTAAAGCAATACAGGCAGATATTATGAAAGATGATTTCAGTGCTTATGATAAATTTGATACCATTATTCTGATTAATGTTCTGGAGCATATAGAAGATGATAGAAAAGCACTTGCCAATATGAAAAAAATTGTTGAAGGATTCTGGTACTATTATTATTTGCGTACCAGCGATGCCGGGATTATATTGCTATATGGATAAGAATGTGGGACATTATCGGAGATATACAAAGGGGGAACTTCGGGTGAAGGCAAAAAGAGCGGAGCTTCAGGTAATAGAGGATAAGTATATGAATTTTATGGGAATATTGCCTTATTGGATTAAGGGAAAGCTGAAAAAGGATAATGGAGGAAGCTTTTCTACAAGCATAGATGAAGGAGAATCTAAGTTATATTCAATTGCAACATCGATTTTGGAACCCATTGAGCGGGTGATAAAACCTCCGATTGGAATTTCAGAGTTTATTATTTTAACAAAATGATGGTTACAGGAAGAGTGAGGAAAAATATGCAGTATAATCCGGGAAATTATGAGAAATATATGACAAAAAATCCATTAAAACGCAAGATGGTAGAGCGTTTGAATAAAAAGATTGTTGGCTATGTCCAGCAAATTTGCGAACAGATCAGGGAAAAAGATAAAGACAAAGTGGTTAAAATTTTGGATGCCGGATGCGGAGAGGGTTTTATAACAGACTTGCTTGCCAGAAATGTTGAAAATGTTGAGTTGATTGGGCTTGAGTATACAAGAGAAGCGATAGATATTGCAAAAGCGGCAAATCAAGAGATATCTTTTGTGCAAGGAGACATTTATGCAATACCGTTTGAAAAAAACGAGTTTGATTTGGTGCTTTGTACGGAAGTGCTGGAACATTTGGAAAGACCGGATCGTGCACTGCGGGAACTTACGCGTGTGGCTTCGCACACCATACTTTTGACGGTTCCAAGTGAACCATGGTTTTGCATGGGAAATTTATTGACATTAAAAAATGTCAGCAGATTCGGAAATCCGATTGATCATATCAATCATTGGACGTATGGCGGATTTAAAAAATACGTACATAGTTTGACTGAAGGGGGGCAAATATATTCCAGAAGCTTTCCCTGGACAATTGCGGTATGCAGAATAACTTAGCGGAAAGAAAGAGACTATGAAAAAGCGATTTACAAGGCATCTTTTGAGGTGGAAAGATAAAATATGGTCGAAGATACATAATAAAGAGTTTATGATGTATGTATTGCTGGGAGCGACAACAACGATATTAAATCTTTTTTCCTATGATGTACTCTGCATTGTGTTAGATTATTGGATTGCCAATATCATTGCGGGGATTTTTATTAAGGTATATTCGTATTTTACAAATAAATTCTTTGTATTTAAGAGTAGATGCGCAAATGTCGGAGAATTGCTAAAAGAATTGGGAATGTATATCGTGACGACAGGAATTTCCGGAACGATAGATCTTGTTGGAGTTCCGTTTTTGGTAGGCGGCTTAGCATTTGATAAAAAGATTGCTAAATATATCATGGCGGTAGTAGTAATAATTGTAAATTATATATTAAGAAAAAAAATAGTGTTTAGAAAAAAAACGGAAAATCATCGAAGTTGACTGGAAAATCAAAAGAACCAATGGAAAGGGAGCGCAATTGCCATGAGCAGATTAATATCGTTTGTAGTGCCAGTATATAATGAAGAGAAGTCGTTAGAGATATTGTATGACAAAATTTTAGAAAATATGCCGGATGAATATGAAACGGAGATTATTTTCGTGAATGATGGTTCCACGGATCAATCGGCGACGGTAATCAAGGAGATAATTGCGAAAGATAAACGGGTACATTTGATTTCATTTCGGAAGAATTTTGGAAAGGCAATGGCTTTAGAGAGCGGATTTAGAAATGCACATGGTACAATCGTGATTACTATGGATGCGGATTTGCAGGATGATCCGGTAGAAATCCCGAATTTTATCGCAAAGATAGATGAAGGATATGACTTGGTAAGCGGGTGGAAAGAGAAGAGACAGGATCCGCTGGAAAAGCGCTTGCCGTCAAAATTGTTTAATAAGGTTACAGCAAAGCTTTCCGGGGTGCAGCTGCATGATTTTAACTGTGGTTACAAGGCATATCGCAAGGAAGTAATCGATGCTATTGATGTGTACGGAGAATTGCATCGTTACATTCCTGTTCTGGCTCATAGAAAGGGTTTTCGCATTGCGGAGATAAGCGTGCATCATAATAAGCGGCAATTCGGCAAATCGAAGTATGGTTTTGAACGTTATTTAAGAGGGTTATTTGATTCGCTGACCGTTGCGTTTTTGGGAAAATATTATGACAGACCCATGCACTTATTTGGTAGGGGGGGGGCTGCTATGTGGACTTGCTGGCGGAATCATATGTATTTATTTGCTCGTGCTAAAGCTGATGGGAAACGCGATTGGCGGCAGACCATTACTTGTGTTGGGGGTACTTCTGCTTGTGCTGGGAGTTCAGATGTTTTCAACAGGATTTATAGGAGATATGATTGTAGATGCTACCTACCGCAGAAGATATGACGAGAGTCATATTAAAGAAAAGATATAAGATTGCGCTTTTGTTGGATATGGATGCATTCAGTCCAGTTCATGTGGAAAACAGAGGTTGATTTGTATTGAGAAGGCATTGGCAAATGCAGAAAAATGGAAAGGTTATGTTTGAAAATAAAACGGAGTCAGAAGCAAAAAAAGAAATTCTGGGATTAGTGAAGAAGTATTGTGATACTTATCATAACCAGAAAAAAGAGTTTGAGCCGGGAGACCGTATCCCTTATGCGTCTCGTGTATATGACAGTAAAGAAATGTGTAATCTGGTAGACAGTGCGTTGGAGTTTTGGCTGACGGCAGGACGTTATACAGCAGAGTTTGAGCAGAAATTTGCAGAATATTTGGGAGTGAGATACTGCTCGCTTGTAAATTCCGGATCCTCTGCGAATCTGTGTGCGTTTATGGCATTGACATCACCGCTGTTGGGAGAGCGTCAGGTAAAACCGGGAGACGAGATGATTACGGTGGCGGCGGGGTTTCCGACTACAGTGACGCCTGCAGTCCAGTATGGTGTGATTCCCGTATTTGTTGATGTGACGATTCCCCAGTACAATATGGATGTGACGATGCTGGAGAAAGCATTATCGGAGAAAACAAAAGTTGTAATGGCGGCACATACGCTGGGAAATCCGTTTGATTTGGCGGCGGTAAAAGCATTTTGTGATAGACATAATCTGTGGCTGATTGAAGATAATTGTGACGCTCTTGGAACAAAGTACGTGATCAATGGAGAAGAAAGATTTTCGGGGACGATCGGAGATATTGGAACATCTTCGTTCTATCCGCCGCATCATATGACGATGGGAGAGGGGGCGGTTTACACGAACAATCCGTTATTGAACAAGTGTATTCGTTCATTCCGTGATTGGGGGCGCGACTGTGTCTGCGCATCAGGTCAGGACAACCTGTGCAGATATCGTTTTGACAGACAATACGGTGAATTGCCATTAGGATATGATCATAAATATGTATACTCTCATTTTGGATATAACCTCAAAGCAACGGATATGCAGGCTGCGGTTGGTTGTGCACAGCTTGAAAAATACCCGGCGTTTGTTGAAAAGAGACGTCATAATTTTATGCGGCTGCATGAGGAGCTTGAAAGTATTAATGAAAAAGTGATTTTGCCGGAACCGTGTGAAAATGCAAAGCCGAGCTGGTTTGGTTTTTTAATTACTAAGACTTCCCATACCTAAAATGGGATTCGCACCTTGAAAATTCAATATTTCAGCTAATAAAATAGTGATTTATGTTGCTACAGCCTCGGGATGGAGCGCTTTACGCAGATATTCCGGTAGTCTTGCTTCAAAATCAGCGGTAAAAGTCGCCAGTTGTTCATCGCTGAGCTTTAAGATTTCCTGAAGGCTTGCCATTAGAGCACCCATCAGGATGCCAAGTGATCGGCTGAAAGTAATGTCTGCCATTTCATCAACAAGGAAGAAGAACAATTCACCAAGAGTTCGTTGATCTTCATTTTGGCGTTGTTCTGTTGCAAGCAACATATATCGGGTAAACACGATCGCTACATGGGCTGTCAGTGCATCATAGGATAAACTATGGCATTCCCCAATCAGGTTCAGCATAGATTTGCAGGCTTTGAAGAAAACCTCAATCTGCCAGCGTTTTCCATAAATGCGGATGATCTCTTCCTCAGAAAGAGTAGTATCTGTACAGATAA
>OGYU01001538.1_pt1 | contig 16110 bp, 10 predicted proteins | sample 1576581 | NCBI WGS metagenome assembly OGYU01 (sample SAMEA3541547, study PRJEB24748) | human gut metagenome | biome: human gut; feature: human-associated habitat; material: faeces | place: China | collected 2012 | reverse complement strand
TGGCCGGTCCGGCCGTATTATTGTGCTATGCATTGACCGGCGTGGTTATGTTCTTTATTATGCGCATTATGGGCGAAATGTTGTATCAGGAACCGGTAACCGGGTCCTTTGCCACATACGGGCATAAGTATATCAGCCCCTATGTGGGGTATCTCACAGCTTGGAGCTATTGGTTCATGTGGGTTGTCATCGGTCTGTCGGAAATTACGGCAGTAGGGATTTATGTACACTATTGGTTTCCCGATATACCGCAATGGATTTCAGCTTTTGTAGGTATGCTCATTGTTGCTATAGCCAATTTAGCGGCCGTTAAGTATTATGGAGAATTTGAATTTTGGTTCGCGTTTATTAAGGTTACGACCATCGTTGTCATGCTTTTCGTCGGTGCGGCCGTTATTATTTTCGGCTTCGGCAATGAAGGAGTGCCCGTAGGGATAGATAATCTTTGGGTTAATGGCGGTTTTATGCCTAACGGTTTTGGTGGCATGTTGGCAGCCATGTGCGTAGTAGCGGCGGCCTTTCAAGGTGTTGAACTTGTAGGGATTATGCAGTTCATGCGGCGAACAAACAATGCCCGGCGCGGGCTTGGCATCCGCGGGCAACTGATGTTCTTTTTGTGCTTCATCTGCCTGTTTCTGCTGGTGCTGTTCTGGATCCTGTCCACCCAGCTGCTGGAACCGCTGTATACCCGGCACATCGAGCGGCAGCTGACCACCCAGGCCGAAAACGTGGTGTCCCAGCTGGACGACGCCCTGGCCGAGGGCACCGCTCTTTCTTCCTGGTCCTTCGGACGGCTGTATGTCAACACCGGCTTTTTTGACAAGCTGGCCATGGACCTGTATTCCAAAGGGGCGCTGAGCAGCTTCTGTGTGGACATCTCCGACTCCACCCTGCGGCAGATCTACAAGATCGAGAACCAGTCTTACTGCAACTTACATGAGACGTATCTTTCGGACGCATCCAGCAATGAGGTGGTGAACACCGCCATTGCCATGCGCAAGAAGTGCCGCACCTCGCCGGGCGGCTTCAAGCAGACGCTCAACCCGCCCCGCCTGTCCGGCTCGGCCCAGCTTCTGGTGGGCCGCACCACCGCCGATGGAGCCTACACCGTGCTGGTGACCACCAGTCTGGTGCATGTGGCCGAGGCCAGCAACGTGCTGAGAACCCTGCTGCCGCTGGCGGCGGCCCTGATCTTTGTCTTTGCCATGTCGGCGGCGTGGCTGTTCAGTGAGTGGTTCACAAAGCCCCTGCGGCAGCTGTCCCGCGCCGCCCGCCAGATGGCCAAGGGCAACTACGCCGTGCAGGTGGAGAGCCGCCGCAGCGACGAACTGGGCGATCTTGCACAGGACTTCAACCATATGGCAGAGGAGGTGCAGCGGGCGGCCCAGATGCAGCGGGACCTGCTGGCCAACGTCTCCCACGACCTGCGCACCCCGCTGACCCTCATCAAGGGCTACGCCGAGACAGTGCGCGACCTGACCGGCGATGACAAGGCCCACCGCGACGAACAAATGAACATCATCGTGGACGAGACCGACCGCCTGACCGCGCTGGTGTCCAGCGTGATGGAGCTGAGCAAGGTGACCAGCGGTGCCGACCGCTGTGAGCGGGTGAACTTTGATATGGGCCAGCTGTGCGACGAAGTGAGCGAACGCTACGACGCCATCTGCGCCCAGAACGGCTGGCAGCTCAAACTGGAGCTGCCGGACGAGGAGCTGCCCGTCTACGCCGACCCGGACATGATGCAGCGCGCGCTGCACAACCTGCTGGGCAACGCCATGCACCACATCGGACCGGACGGCATCTTTATCCTGCGGGCTTCCCGCTGCACCGAAGGGGTCCGCGTGGAGGTGGAGGACCACGGCCCCGGCATCGCCGCCGACGACCTGCCCTATATCTTCGACCGCTACTACCGCTCCCGTTCGGACGCCGGCAAGCAGGGCACCGGGCTGGGCCTTTCCATCACCAAGGCCATCTTCCAGCAGCACGGCTTCCGCTTCGGCGTGCAGAGCACGCTGGGCAAAGGCACCATCTTCTGGTTCATCATGAACGACCTGCCCGCCAGCGGACAGGCCGCCGCCCTTTGATTTTACAGCAACACAAAAGCAGCGCATCTTCGCTCAGAAGATGCGCTGCTTTTTTCAGGTCGAGCTTGCACTGCGGTAAATGCCGAAGGTGTTGTCCGGTGCGGGCATCTCCACGCGGGAGGCCCGGTCGTTCACCTTCCACATCAGGACCCCCATGGCCCCCAGAACCGCCAGCACGATAAGCCATTTGACGGCATTCGGAAGTTTATTCATATGTACGTCCTTTTTATTGTTATTCCGGGCGGCACCGCCTGCGTGCAGCGCACAGCAGCGCCCCGGCCTGTGTTTCGTCCAGTGCCTGCACCCACGGCCCGCGCGGGCAGGCCCCTGCGCCAGTGTTGCCGGCCTCGGCAAACCGGGCAAGGTCCGAGTCGGTGCGGTCGTTCCAGCCCGCAAAGCCCTCCGGGGCAATGTGGGCCCCCAGACGGCTGGCCAGCACCGCCGTTTTCCCGGTGGGCCGCCAGGGCCGCCCCAGATACACGGTGCCCTGCGGGCAGCTATCCGACACAAAGTCGCAGTCCCAGAACACAAAGCCCAGGCCATCCGCCGCACCGGAGGGTGCGGTGACCCAGCTGTGCGTAAGACCGTTGTCCACCGTGCGCAGGGTACACTGCTCAAACAGCGCATCCGCCCCGCCAAAGATGAAATCAATGTCTCCCGCGATCTCACAATCGTGGTAATACTGGGCGCTTGCCCGGCGCGGAGCAAGGCCGCGCGGGCCGAGGAAGCCGTCCTTCTCCCGCTCCTTCTCCGGCAGAGGGGCGCAGAACAGCGTATCCTGATTGCCCAGCAGCCGCACCTTCTCGAACACCGCATGGGCGCTGTCCACATAGGCCGCCACGGCCTGGCCCGCCTTTGCGCCGGGGCCGGCATCGTTCTCAATGGTCAGATCTTCCACCCGCAGCCGCTCGCCGCTGAAAAACGCCGTGTAGCTGCGGAAGGTATGGGTGGGCCGCCCATCCGGGTGGGGCAGCTTGCCGCCGTCCCCCCACACGAGCCGGGTGCAGTCCGCCCCGGCACCCTGCAGGGCGATGTCCTTTTTTTCGCAGACCAGTTTTTCCCGGTAAATGCCCGCCCCGATGCGGATCTGGGCCGGGCAGTCGTAGGGGACGGCCAGCACCGCCTCGGAAATGGATGCAAAGTCCCCGCTGCCGTCCTGTGCCACCGTGATGCAAAGCATAGTTTCGTGTCCTCCTGCGTCTGGTTTTATAGCTTTATAGTATACCCCTCCTTCCCGCAAAAAGCAACGGGTCAGCCGCCGTTTTCCAGCCGCAGCACCGCCGCCGTGATGTCATCCGGGCGGCCGGTGCGCAGGGCCCGCGCCCGTGCCGTCTCCACCAGCGTCTTTGCCACCTGGGCCGGTGCTTCGCCTGCCGCAGCGGACAGCTCCAGCTGCTTTGCCACCCACGCGGTGCCGTCCACCAGCAGCCCGTCCGACACCAGCACCGCATAATCCCCGGCACACAGATGCACCACCCGGCTCTGGCCGTTCACCCCGCCCAGAATGCCCACCGGCAGGCTCACGTCCCCCACGGCCCGCGCCCTGCCGCCGTGCACCAGAAAGCCCGGGGCTGCCCCGGCCTTGAACAGCCGTGCCGTGCCGGTGTACAGGTCCACACTGATCAGGTCCAGCGTTGCGCCGCTCTCTTCCTCGCTCTTAAGAGCCAGCGCCACGTTCACCAGCCTTGCCGCCAGTTCTGCCGGGATGCCCGCCTTCAGCAGCCGGGCCGTCAGCTCTGCCGCCAGATTGCCGTCCACCGCCGCCGGACGGCCGGTGCCCATGCCGTCGCACAGGATCATCTGGGCCGCCGTCGGGCTGCAGAACTGCTGCACCGCGTCGCCGGACACCTCCCCCTGCGCCGCCGCGCCCGCCATGCCGAACACCGCCCGCAGCACCGGTCTTTCACTGAACAACAGGGTCGTCATGCCCTTGCAGGACAGCACCTGCGGCGTTTCCAGCGTGCGGCGGCAGATGCGCCCCACCTCGCGGGCCAGCGCCGCCAGCTCCTGCGGGCCGAACCGGGTGCGCGGCAGGGTGACCGCCGCATGGGTACGGCCCAGGTCATCCAGCGTGACCGCGCATTCCAGCGGCGGGCTGCCCAGAGAGGTGAAAAACGCCGCCACCCGGTCGGAGCGGTAGGGCTCCGGCTCGCCCGGACGGCCCAGCTGCTCCCCCAGCACGGCCAGCGCCTCGGCCACGGCACTGTACTGCTCGGTGAACACGGTGCGCATGGCCTCGGCGTGGAGACGGCTCTCCTTGCGGCTGCGGTAGAGCGCAAAGGAGCGGGCTGCCGCCGCGCACAGCGCCGCCGGGTGGATGCACCGGGACAATTGCCCGGGCAATTGCGCCGGTTCCAGCCTGCCGTTTTCTTCCAGCAGCGGGCGCAGGGCCTCCATGCCCTCCAGCGTGGCCGCATACTCCTGCTTCCAGCACTGTTCTCGCCGCCCGCAGTTGAAGCACAGGCTGTCGTGGGTGTTGTCAATGACCCAGCGGTAGCTCTCGCACCGGTGCGGCAGGGCATTGTACACGTCGTTCACCGTCTCGGCCAGCGACGAAAGGCTCTGGGCCACGGCTTCCAGCCGGGTGGCCGCCGCCGGGTAGCGGGCGCGCTCCACCGGCTGGGAACGGTCGGCCGGTGCGGCCACAGGAGCCAGCCAGCTTTTGGGCAGAGCCAGCACGCACAGGATGCCCGCCCCTGCGCTGAACAGCACTGCAAAGGCCTGCCCAGGCGGCTGGACGCAGAGCACCCCCGTCACGCAGCCGCCCGCATAGGCGGCAGCCGCTTCCACCCGGCGGCCCGGGGCCAGAATGCAGGCCGCAGACGCCCCGCAGGCAAGCCCGGCGGCCCCGCAGGCAAGGGCCGGGTCCGCGGCGCAGAGGGCCGCGCCCAGCATCCCGCTGCAGGCCAGTGCCGCCCTCGGCTGTCCCCGGCTGCACAGCACCAGCTCCACCGTCGCGCACACCGCCACCCCGGGGAAGAACCGCTCCAGCGGCAGGTTTCCCAGTGCCGCTGCCACAGCGGCCCCGGTGAGCAGGGTGCCAAAGCCTGGTTTTTCGGGCGGGAAGCGCCGCAGTGCCAGCCCCAGCAGCCCTGCCAGCAGGGCGTCCGCCGTGCAGAACAGCGCCAGCTCCGCCCCGCCGCCGGTGCCCAGCGCAAAGCACAGGCCCATGGCGGCCAACGTACCGCAGCCCGCCAGCACAGCGGGCAGGAATCTGCCCGGCCAGACCCACCGCACAGCCACCGCAGCCCCCAGCGCACACAACAAACAGACGCTGCGCAGCGACAGCGCCCCGAAGCCATGCAGCAGCACCCCCAGCGCGGCCCCCGCCGCACAGGGAGCAAAGCAGTCCTCCGCAAGGCCCAGCACAAGGCCCAGCCCAAAGGGCATCAGCGCTCCGTACAGCACCGCCCAGCCCCCGGCAAACCCCAGGGCCACCGCTCCCAGCCGACGCACCGCCGGGCGCAATACTGCCCGCGCTTCCAGCGCCGGAGCCCCGCTGCGCCGGGCTTTTACCGTCAAAACACTCGTCCGCTCTGTCATCCAGAATTCCCCGCTTTCCGGCGGGGCGTTTTGGTTCTGTTCCCCGCACTGTGTGCATATACTGTAGCGCGGAGCGGCGGCAGTTTTTGCCGCAGGGCGCAGAACCGCCCCAAACCGGCCCAAAGACGCAAAAAAGCCCTGCAGCGTGCAAAAACGCTGCAGGGCTTTGTGTTTTTATGGAAAAGATCAGCCGTTCAGCTTCTCAATGGCCGCTTTGACGCGCTCCACGGTCTTTTCGCGGCCCATCATGCAGGCAAGGTCGGTGCCGCCGCCGGGGGTGCGCTGCTTGCCGGACAGGGCGATGCCCAGCGGGTACAGCAGCCAGCCGTTCTTCTTGCCCAGCTCCTCAGCCTTGGCCTTGCAGGCGTTGAACACGCTGTCGCGGTCCGCAAAGTCCAGTGCCTCGTCGCTCAGCACGGGCAGCAGGGCTTCCAGTGCCTCTTTGGCGGTCTCCGGGGTGGTCTTCTGCTTCTTGTTGGCGTACAGGCTCACATCGTAGTCGGGCATGGCGTCAAAGAAATCCAGCTGCTCCGGGATCTCGCCCAGCACCTCGCACCGGGGCTGGAGGTTGGCGCACAGCAGCTGCTTGTTGATGGGGCTGTGCACGGCGCTGTCGATCCAGGGCTCGGCCTTCTTCTGGAACTCCTCGGGGCTCAGGCGGCGGATGTACTCCGCGTTGATGGCCCGCAGCTTGAGGGGGTCAAAGATGGCGGGGGACTTGGAGATGCCGTCCGGCGACCAGATCTTGACCAGCTCCGGCAGGGAGAAGATCTCCTGCTCGGCGTACTCGCCCCTGGGGCTCCAGCCCAGCAGGCAGATATAGTTCAGCACAGCCTCGGTCAGGTAGCCCTTGGCCACCAGGTCCTGATAGCTGGCATCGCCATTGCGCTTGGACAGCTTGTTCTGGGCATCCTTCATCACCGGCGGGCAGTGGATGTAGGTGGGGATCTCCCAGCCAAAGGCCTGATACAGCAGGTTGTACTTGGGGGTGGAGGACAGATACTCACTGCCGCGGATGACGTGGGTGATGCCCATCAGGTGGTCATCCACCACGTTGGCAAAGTTGTAGGTGGGCATGCCGTCGGTCTTGATGAGGATCTGGTCGTCCATCTCGCTGTTGTTTACCTCGATGTGGCCGTACACCACATCGTCAAAGCCGGTCACGCCCTCGCGGGGGATCTTCTGGCGGATGACATAGGGCTCTCCGGCGGCCAGACGCTTTTCCACTTCCTCCTTGGGCAGGTCGCGGCAGCAGCCGTCGTAGTGGGTCATCTCGCCGTTGGCGCGCTGCTCGGCGTGCAGGGCTTCCAGACGCTCCTCGGTGCAGAAGCAGTAGTAAGCCTTGCCCTCGGCCACCAGCTGCTCGGCATACTGCTTGAACATGCCCATGCGCTCGCTCTGCACGTAGGGGCCCACAGGGCCGCCAACGTCCGGGCCCTCGTCCCACAGCAGGCCGGTCTCGCGCAGAGTGTTGTAGATCACGTCCACAGCACCTTCCACATAGCGGCCCTGGTCGGTGTCCTCAATGCGCAGGATGAAGGTGCCACCCTCGTGCTTTGCCATTAAATAGGTATATAGCGCAGTGCGCAGGTTGCCCACATGCATATAGCCAGTGGGCGAGGGGGCAAAACGGGTGCGGACTTTGTTGCTCGGCATAGAAAAACGCTCCTTTTATACTCATGCAAAAAATGCGGATAGCTACGTCTTAGTTTACCTGTTCTGCTGCGATTTGTCAACGGAGGAACGTGTTTTGTGCGAAGCTGCGGTTTTTGGGACACAAGGCGGGACATTTTGTCGAAATCGCCCGCAATCATTGACGAAGGCTGTATTTTTTTGTATACTAATTTCAAACGGTGCTGGCACAATTTTCCTGTTGTGCCAGCTGCCTGCCTGTATGGAGAAAACGTTGAAGGAGAATGATACCTATGAAAAGCACCGGGATCGTCCGCGGCATCGACTCGCTTGGCCGCATCGTCCTGCCCAAGGAGCTGCGCACCACCCTGCATCTGGACGGGGACACCAAGCTGGAGATCTTTGTGGATGGCGACGCCATCGTGCTCAAGAAGCACCGCCCCGCCGGCAGCTGCGACTTCTGCGGCGACGTGGACGCCAACGCCATCCAGTTTGCCGGGTACTGCATCTGCCCCGCCTGCCGCCGCAAGATCGGCGCGCTGTAAACCAGAACCAAAAGGAGGCCTGCGTCCATGAGCCGCATGACCGATTTTACTGTCCCTTCCACCGTGCCCGGGCGCACCTTGCATGCGTTCTGCTGTGAGCCGGAGGGCGAAGTGCGGGCCGTGCTGCAGCTGTCCCACGGCATGGTGGAGTTCATCGACCGGTACAAGCCGCTGGCGGAGTATCTGGCCGGGCAGGGCATCGTGGTGGTCGGCCACGACCACCTGGGCCACGGCGGGTCCATCCGCACCAAGGCCGACTACGGCTACTTTGCCGAGCCGGACGGCAACCGTGCCGTGCTGGACGACCTGCACGCCATGACCCTGCGCACCAAGGAGCGCTACCCCGGTGTGCCGTACTTTCTGCTGGGGCACAGCATGGGCTCGTTCTATGCCCGGCAGTACCTGTGCGAATACGGGCAGGAGCTGAGCGGTGCCATCATCATGGGCACCGGCCACCAGCCCAAAGCGCTGGTGCAGTTTGCCCGCAGCACCTGCCGGGCGCTGGCGGCCGTGCACGGCTGGCAGTACCGCAGCAAGCTGGTGGCCAACCTGTCCTTCATGGGCTACAACAAGGGGCTGGAGGGCCGCACCACCCACGACTGGCTCAACCGTGACGCCGCCGAGGTGGACAAGTACCTGGCCGACGAGCGCTGCACCTTTACCTTTACGCTCAACGCCTACTACAGCATGTTCAGCGGCATCCTGCGCCTGCACGACCCGGCTTTTCTGGCCCGGATGCCCAAGGACTTGCCCCTGCTGTTCCTGGCTGGTACCGCCGACCCGGTGGGCGACCGGGGCAAGGGCGTGCTGCGCGCCATCCAGAGCCTGAAGGCCGCAGGCGTGCAGAACATCCGCTGCAAGCTGTACCCCGGCGCCCGGCACGAACTGCTGGTGGAGACCAACCGGCAGGAAGTGTTTGCCGACATTGCCGCCTGGCTGAACGATCAGCTGCGCTGACCACACTGCACCGCACCTTCTTTGCATTTTTCAAAGCCGCTGCCCGGCACACCGGGCAGCGGCTTTTCTGCGTTCTACAACAAGAAATTCCAATGCGTATCAAGACCATTTCAGCAGTGCAACAATAGCGTACCTCTCTCTGCATTCTGCGTAAAATCTTGCTGCATTTTTTTGCATTTTGCCAATTATCCGCGTATTTTCGCAATCTTATTGACAGTGCAGCCATAAAATAGTATACCATAAGCAGAGTTTATTGCTCTGTTTTATCTCCGTATAGATACAATTTATGGTATCTTTTTGTGTGTGAGTCGGAACCGCCTGGAGATCAGGTTCCCATTTTTGAGGAGGTATTACTCATGAGATTGCGTAAACAGAAAAAGGTCGTTGCTGTCACACTGGCCACCGCCATTGCCGTGAGCACCATCAGCGCCAGCGCTTCTGCCGTGAGCTATGATCTGGCCAAAGGCGACGTCACCATTGATCAGGACGCCGACCGCGGCGCGTTCAGCTATCAGGGCGAGGACAAAGAGGATAAGCGCACCTACGTCAACGAGGACAAAGAGGACGACGGCAAGATCATCATCAAGGGTGACAAGGATACCCCCACTGAGAACACCGTCACCGTGCAAGAGGACGTCAAAAAGACCGATAACGCCGACGGCTCCGAAGGCCGCGACGTGGATATCGTGATCGACGGCGTGAACGCCGACACCAGCAAGACCGGCGAGTCCACCGTGACCGTCGGCGAGGGCGCAAACGTTGACCTGACCGTCAAGGATTCCACCCTGACCACCGGCGGCAACGGCATCGACATCGGCAAGGATCTGGACGGCACCGACGAAAATAAGGACACCAAGGTGGACCTGACCCTGGAAGATACCACCATCAACCAGACCAACAAGAACAGCGCCGGTCTGGACGTGCGGCAGGGTTCGGACGTTGACCTGACCCTCAAGGGCGACAACGTCATCGACGGCTCTGCAGCCGTCGACAGTGCCACCAAAGAGGCCGAAAGTAAAGGCAAGAAGCTCACGGATAGCAACATCAACGTGGAAGGCATCCGCGTGGGCGGCGAAGTGGCTTCCGACTTCTCGGGCGCCGAAAAGGACGCCCACCTGACCATCAAGGGCGACAAGGAAGAGACTTCCGACACCACCGAAGAGACCACCGGCGGCAGCCTGACCATCAAGGGCACCACCACCGGTATGGTGATCGCAGGCGGCTCTGACGAGGAGGATTCCAGCGTCACCATCACGGACGGCGCGGACGTCACCATCCAGGACACCCATGTTTCCGGCTCCACCCAGAGCGGCCGTGGCGTCACCCAGCACGGTGATCTCACGCTGGACGGTGGTTCTTCCCTGACCATCGACGGTTCGCATGTAGGGGAAGACGGTAAAACGCACGAGAACGGCGGTATTGGCATTGCCAGCTGGAACGACATCATCGTCAAGGCCAAGAGCACGCTGAACATCAAGAACACCCAGACCGGCATTTACGGCCATCAGGGTGCCAACACCAGCCTGACTACCGAGAACAGCACCCTCAACATCACCAACAGCGATGCCGGCATCCGCTACGAAGGCAGCGGTACGGCTAAGGATGGCTCCAAGCTGGAAGCCGCCGGTGACATCACCTTCAAGAATTCGGACGTTACCATTGAGGGCAAGAGCCTCGGCATTGAGACCGGCAACAACAGCGATACGACCGTCACGTTTGATCATACCACTGCCGCCGTTTCGGCAGAACTGAACGCCAACGAGAACGATGGTAAATATGCCATTTACTGTGAGGATTCGGGTAAAAACGGCAGCCTGATCGTCAAAAATGGCAGCAAGCTCAACCTGCAGGCGAACTACGGCATCGTTGCCGGCTACCGGAATGTACTCATTTCGGGCAACAGCACGGTCGATTCCACCACACGGGATATGGCCATCCAGCTCCGCAACAGCAAGGGAACCAAGCTGCATATCACGGATGGCAGCGTCTACAACATGACCGATGGTTCTCACGATAACTATAACCTTCTTGCTTATTATGCCTACCACGATATTCTGGTGGACAAGGGCGGCGTTCTGTCCATGGACCTGCACAATTCGTATTCCGGCATCAATCTGGGCATGCTTTGCACCCTGACTGTGGATGACGGCACCGTCCTTGTAAAGGGCGATTATAACCACAGCGGCATCTACATCGACGGCCCCTACTCCAAGATTCTTATCAAGAATAACGCCCATGTGGAAGCTCCCACCATTGTAGGGAACACGTACTACCCCGGTCAGAAGCTCGTCGTCACCGGCGGCACCCTGACCTATGATTACAGCAAGGCCAACACTCTCTGGCCGGAAAACGAACAGGGCAACAAGCTGACCAACTTCCTGCTGACCAAGGACGCCGACCACGCCGACTTTGGTGCCTTTGCCTACAACGGCACCAAGTACGAGTACGTCTCCGACCTGAATAAGGAAAAGGGCAAGCAGTACCTGTCCGTGTGGGTGCCCGCCGCCGCGCTGGAATACATGCTGGATGCGGATGGCAGCCACGACCCGGAGATCGTCGGCAAGCTGCTGGCTGACCTGCGGGCCGACGGTTACAAGTTCAACACCCCGTACAAGACCAGCGACGGCGTGTTCGTCCTGCGGGATATGGTGGTGAACGGCCACAGCCTGAACTTCACCAAGACCACCGACGAAAACGGCAACACCAAGCTGATCTGGGGCAACTACGAGAACCGCACCGACGGTACCCCCAACGCCTACGATATGGTGTACGGCACCGAGTACGAGTATGAAGGCAAGACCTACACCATCGTGTGGGGCTACGAGCACAAGAACAACGCCAACGGCGCTGCCGGGCGCGACCAGAACATTCTGGATGCTTTCGATGCCGATTCCAACGTGAAGGTGATCGGCGACAACATCACCGGCAAAAGCTCTGACGACTACACCGTGACCATCTACGGTGCCCTGCGTGAAGTCGTGGAGCCCACCCCCGATCCGGACCCCACCCCGGTCGATCCCGAGGGCCCGGACACCCCCGTCAGCCCGGAGGACCCCACCACGCCTCCCGTGCAGGACGCCACTCCGGATGATGCCGAGACGCCCGTGAACCCGGAGAACCCCGCCAATCCTTCTGTGCAGGATGCTACCCCGGACAGCACCGTGGCCGCCCTGCCCAAGACCGGCGTGAACTGGTTCACCGCTCTGGCCATGGCTCTGAGCGGCATGGCCCTCACCGTAGCCGGTGCGTTCACCAGCCTGTTTGCCAAGAGCAAGCACTAAAAGCCAACCCCCAGTGAGCCGTAAAAAGCTCGCTGTTCCTCGCACACAACAACAATGCCCCCGGAGAGTTCTCCGGGGGCATTGTTGTTTCTATCGGTTTTTATTTTCTCAGCCAGCCGTCCACAGCGGCCACCAGCGCCTTGCCGCGGCGGCCCAGCAGGCGGGGCAGCAGCACACGGGCCATAGCCCACACGCCTGCAAAGTTGATCAGGATGACCACTGCGGTGATCAGGCCGGTCCACAGGCCGTACAGCGAGGTCTCGGCCAGCAGCACAAAGGCCTCGAACACCAGCAGACCCACGTTCAGCAGCACCCGGCCCGGATGCACATGCATATGGATCATGCGGTTTGCGTCGATGGAGCGCAGGGTAAACACCAGCCCCAGCCCCAGGAAGGAAGCGTATGTGGCACCGATGGGGCCCCACCACTTGATGAAGAAGTAGTTCATGATGCAGTTGCTGATGGCACCGGCCATCATGGTGACCATGCTGCGGCTGGACTTTTTGGTCACCACATACACGCTGTTCATGAACTGGTTGAAGCAGCTGCAGGTGGAGGCCAGCACCAGGAAAGGCACGAAGTGCCAGGCGTAGTAGTAGTTGGACTTCATGACGTGCATCACCGGGCGGCACAGCCAGATGATGCCCGCCGCACAGCAGAACAGCACACTGGAATAGGTGCGGAAGATCTTGGTGAAGAACCGCGCCCGGCCCTCCTCCTCGGTGACAGCCGAGAGCTGCCAGGCGTCGTAGAAGATCAGGCCCAGCGTGGTGAGGATGGTGGGCAGGAAGTAGCCCGTGGACAGCAGGCCGCTCCAGGCGTTGCCGTCGCGGCCGTCCAGCCCGTTGCACATCTCACGCACAAAGAACAGGTCGGAGGCGTTGATGATCCAGAAGCTGATCTGTGCCGGGATCATGGGCAGCGAGAAGTGGAGCATCTGCTTCCACAGGTCCTTGTTGATGCCCTTGAGCTCCACATAGTTCCACAGCTTACCGGTGACCATGAGGAACAGCACGCTGACCAGATCACCGCTGATAATGGCCAGCAGGTAGCCGTTGGCACCCCACTTGAAGCCCACCAGGTACAGCACATAGAATGCCATGGTGGCCACGGTGCACAGCACGCCGTCCACGGCCACCAGCTTGTTCCACTGGCGGCTGCGCACGAACTGGGTGCACAGGGTGCGCAGGCAGCTCATGAGCACATAGAGGTAAATGAGCAGGCCGTACTGGGCCATGTCGGGCAGGAACCGTGCAATGGGCCAGCACAGGACCAGGATGCCAAAGCCGCCCAGAATGGTGAGCAGGCCGTTGGTGAACACCTGCTTTTCGCTGTTGCCCTTGTCCAGACCAAAGCGGATAATCGCATTGGACATGCCCATGGACACAAAGGGGATGAGCAGGTTCGCGTACTGGCTCAGGATCTTGGACAGGCCCAGATCCGAGATCTCGGCCATGGCGTAGGTCAGGAACGGCTGCACGATCAGCGTGAGCAGTTTGGACGAAAAGCTGGAAATGGCAAAGATGAGGGTGTTGCCGGCCAGCTTGGAGTATTTATCGCCGCCGGACTTTTTTTCGTTTTCCAAGGGAAGTCTGCCTCCTGTTTCTACTTCTTCAATAGCTCCCGCCGGGCTTTCCAGTCCGGCAGCAGCTTTGCCACCTCGGCCCAGAACGCCGGGCTGTGGTTGGCCTGCAAAAAGTGGCAGTATTCGTGCACCACCACATAGATCTGCGCCGCAGGCGGCATGTTATACAGCTGCAGCGCAAAGGTGATCTGCTTTTTGCCGGGGCAGCACACGCCCCAGCGGGTGGTCATGCTGCGCACCTTGAGGGTGGGTTTCTGGCCGCCCAGCACCCCGGCAAAGGCCGGGTAGACCTGATCGCTCATGGCGGTAAAACAGGCCAGTGCGGTCTCCTTGTCCGGCAGGTCGGCATTGTCGCGGGCCGCTTTTGCCATCACTTTCTGCCGGGTGTCGTGGATCCACTGTGCGTTCTTGCACACAAAGGCGTCCGCCTGTTCCAGGCTGGTGCGCAGCGGGATGCTGACCATCACGGTGCCGTTGTCCCGTACCCGCAGATGCAGCTGTTTGATCTTTTTGCGGTACAGCTCGTACTGGATGCCGCCCGCGCTGCGCAGCTGGACTTCCGGTTTTTGTGCGACCACGTCAGGACGCACGCTCTGCCCGCTGCGGGGCCGGCAGCTGGGCCAGCACCACGGCGGCAAAGATCAGCACACAGCCCACGCCTTCGCGCGGGGAAAGGCTCTGATGCAGCAGCACCCAGCCGCCCAGTGCGCTGAACACGCTTTCCAGGCACATGATCAGGCTGCCCACGGCAGGGTTCATATCCCGCTGGCCCAAAATCTGCAGCGTGTAGGCCACGCCGCTGGACATCACGCCGCAGTACAGCAGGGGCACCGCGTTCACGGCAAATTCCGCCGGGGCCGGGTGCTCCAGCAGCAGCGCTGCCACCGAGCTTTCCACCGCCACCACAAAGAACTGCCGCAGGCTCAGGCGCACGCCATCCACCTGCGGACCATAATGGTTCACCGCCATGATCTGGAAACTGAACAGCACAGCACACAGCAGCAGCACCATGTCGCTGCGTTCCACGCCGCCAAAGCCGTTCTGCATGCACAGCAGATACAGCCCGCACACCGCAATGGCCACGCTGAGCCACAGCTGGGGGCTGCCGCGGCGGCCCAGTGCCAGCCCGAAGATGGGCACCAGCACCACATACATCGCCGTAAGGAAGCCTGCTTTGGCCGTGGAGGGGTTCAGTGTCAGGCCGAACTGCTGGGCAGCCGACGCCACAAACAGCAGCGTGCCGCACACAAGGCTCGCCTTGCGCAGGCAGCGGCGCTCCTCCGGCGTTTTCGGTGCCCCAGTGGTGCCGGTGGAGCGCTGGCGCACCAGGTCAAACACCTTGACCGTGGGCAGCAGCACCAGCACCGCCAGCCAGCTGCGCCCGGCCAGAAAGCTGCAGGCTCCCATGCTGGAACCGGCGCTCTGGGCCACGAAGGCCGTGCCCCAGATAAACGCGCACAGCAGCAGCAAAAGCGAATTCTTGCGTTGTGTATTCATCAGCCGACGCCCTCCACCTTGAGCAGACCGTAGAGGTAGTAACGGCTGGAATCATAGGAAATGGTCATGCGGTAGATGGCCGCCGGGTCCAGCCCGGAGATGGTGCAGGTGTAGTCGGTGCCGTCGGTCTTGATGTAGTAGGTGCTGTCCGGCACATACTCCACGCCGCCGTCTACCTTTTTCCACAGCGCCACCTTGAATTTCTGGGTACCCTCGGCGGTGCCGCAGGCCATGACGGTCAGCGTGCCGGTGGGGGCCGCAAAATAGTTGGTCTGGCGGCTCCAGATGCCGTTGAACACGGCGTACAGGGTGCCGTCCACCATGGCAGTGTCAAACTTTGCCGAAGCGTCCGCAATGCCCTGAATGATCAGCGGATCTGCGGTAGCGTCCGCCCAGCGGGTGGTGTCCTCTTCCTGCACCTCGCCGGAGCTGCCGGAGATCTTCTGCGCCACACCGCGCAGTGCGTCCTTGCAGCCGGTCAGACCGGCCACCAGCAGAGCGGCGGCCAGCACAACGGCCAAAAAGCGTTTTTTCGTTTTCATAAACGTTTCCTCAACCTGTCAAAGGGTTTGATGTTCCTGTTTTTTCGGGTTCCGGCAGAGCCGGGTCCATCTGTATAGTATACCGCATTTTGCAGCACCGCACAAGAGAGCCGCCCGGCTTTTGCGCGCGCTGCCGCCCGATTTCATGCAGTTTCTTTGCCGTCGGCAGCCGCCAGTGCCCCACACTCGGCAGCGGCGAGGGAAGTCTGCTCCGGCCCGAACAGAGAGCCGTACCGGTACAGGGCCCAGCCCCCGGCTCCCTGCTCCCGCAGAAAGGCCACCTGGTCGGCCAGCGCACGGCCGGTGCTCCAGCCCGACAGGCTGTTTTCGTTGCTGCCGCCGTCGCCCACTCCCACACGGTAGGCTCCCAGCCCGAAATACAGGGCCACGTCCGCCGCGCGGGGATAGGCCAGCCATGCGGGCACGATGTTCTCAAAGGCA
>OGYU01001524.1_pt1 | contig 16227 bp, 26 predicted proteins | sample 1576581 | NCBI WGS metagenome assembly OGYU01 (sample SAMEA3541547, study PRJEB24748) | human gut metagenome | biome: human gut; feature: human-associated habitat; material: faeces | place: China | collected 2012 | reverse complement strand
GTGGATATTAGGTAGTCCAACACAATCGCTAGCATCACCTGTATTTCCACAATACTGTTGCGTCCGTCTTACATCAAATCCATGTTCCTTACATAGACTAGCAAATTCACGTTCACCTCTTGCGCCTTTTTGCTTGCTATTTATTGACATTATCTATTCACCCATTTCATGCATCCAATTCGTAAATAATGCATTAACCCTGTAGGACTTAATTCGTACCAATCATCTCTAGCTTTAGCACGTCTTACAAATCCGCCAAACTCGTATATATTACCTCTGAAATCATCTGTATCTATTTCATCAATCAAAATCAATCCTGCATCTTTAAGAAAGAAATTGATCTCATTTCTATTTTCTTCATACAAACTTCTTGGCATTGCATAATACAAGTACTTTACATTCTTACAATCATGGTATCGTTTCTTTTTAAAATCTCTCCTAAAATCATTTATATCAGTTTTGATTTCAACTTCTGTTAAATGCAAAGTGTTTAAGTTGAAGTAGATAAAATCAGCCTCATAAGGTGGTTTTCCACTATCCCTCATCATCACATTTGGTATACATATATTTTTAAGAAATAAATGTCTACCAAGAACATATTGAATATCTTTTTCGTCCATATATGCATCTCCTAATTATTTACTTCCACCCTTAAAAAATACTAACCATACTGTTTTACCTCTACGTTGTCCCAATATTGGCTCACTAGGAAGCAACCCTTTAACCATTGGTAACGTTATTTGTTCTTCATTCCATTTAAATATCATCGTTCCATTTGGTTTTAGTACTCGCCAACATTCTGATAGTCCTTGTTTAATATCCTCTTGCCATGTTTGTTCTAATCGTCCATACTTCAATCCTAAGAACGATTTATCACCAACATTTAATAAGTGCGGTGGGTCGAACACTACGAGGTAAAAACTTTCATCGTCAAAAGGCATTTTTCTGAAATCTGCGATCACATCAGGTTTTACAATCAACTTCCTACCATCACATAGTGTTGTATCTAATGTGCGTTTATCTACATAACAGGTTTCATTATGTTCTTTATCGAACCAAAACATCTTGCTTCCACAACATGCATCTAGTATTTTCATACACTCTAAATGCTCACTCCTTAACATAATCACCAATACGATATGGTTTTGTTTCTTGTACAAGCCAAGATTTGTTCTCGTACCCATGACGTTTTTCCCATGCTTGAAACACTTTTGATAGTTCATCGCTTAGTTCGTCAATGTGTTCATTTTTAACATCTTTCATGTAATCGTCTGACCATTCTTCGATTTCATCATCTAAATCGTAATCACACACATTCCAAATTACTCGTTCGCCGTCTATCTCTGGTACATATCGATACGGATGACCGATTTCTATTGTTGTTTGCAACAATTCTTCTCGGCTCAAACTACCATAATCACCATAGTTGTATTCGTTATCTACATAATCTAAGATGGCATCTTTAATGCTATCTTGCGGTTCACCAGCTACTTCATCCTCACACCAACAATATTTTGTTTCGTCTTTTACTAGCATGGCTACCCCTCTAACTCTTCCACATCTTCGACTTCCACTTCATCAATCCAATCATTCATATCACCATCATCTACATCTGTTGCACGTTCAATTAAATCAGCTAGTTCATTAGCTTTTTCAATGCTTTCACACTCTACGATTTTTTCAAATCCAATTGTTACATTTCCTGAAATTTTAAATTGTTTCATCTTTCTCACCTCTTAAAACGGAATGTTTTCGTTCGGATCAGTTGCATCGAAATTGTCAAAGTTACTACCGCCATCAAATTCACCCTCTAATTTTCGTCCTACGAAATCAGCAACTACCTCGGTTACATATTTCTTTTGTCCGTTGCTGTCCTCATAGGAACGTGTTTGAATACGGCCATTCACGAGTAATCGGTCTCCTTTCTTGCAGTTCCCAACCGCTTCCCCAGTCTTGCCCCATGCTACGCAATTAATGAAAGCAGTTTGTTCTTTCGTTTCATTGGTTGTACTGTCAACGTATGTATTCGTAGCAGCTACTGTAAAAGTTGCCACCGCTTTTCCACTTTGTGTAAATCTCAACTCCGCATCACGTGCTAAATTCCCTAATAGTTGTACTTGGTTCATATATTTAACTCCTTTAAATCTTTTGTTCGATGCAGATTGTTCCTTTATATACCTTGATGATTTCCTCTAGGCTTTCAAAAGTTCGTGCATCCGCTTTCATAATCATTTGCATTTGTTGAGTTGCCTCTTCTTGCGTTTCCACGTTTAGAGGTATCTCAATCGTGATAACCATCTTTCGTTTTTTACTCAGCATTTATTCCTCTTAGTCGTAATACATACAATTCATAGTTGCCTTTACATCGTCAATGTACACATCGTAGCTAGGGTGAATGTGGCAATCGACTGTTGCCTCATCACGCATGATTTCAAGTAGGTTATCAATCTTCACTCTAGCCTGTTCTTCGCTAGTTGCTAGCATTGTAAAGCTAACATCGAACGATACTTTACAACTCACTTCAAATTCCTTTGGCTTTTGTATCATTTATCCCCCTATTGCTTGCCGTAGTAACGCTTTACCTTTTTCGGGAATATCAGCATTATCTAGTATTTCCTTTAAATTAACAGGCTTACGTTCCTCTTTGACTGTTTCAATTAAATGTCCATTCGGTAGCATTTTGATTTGTGCATTTCCTGTTTCTATTTGTTTTCGTTCTTCCTCATTTTTCATCTTTTCCGCAAGCAACAAACCATCATCTTTGATGAGATAAGCAAGTTCATCGTTTTTTACTTTTCTTTCTGTTAGTTGCTCGTAGCATTTAATGAATTGTGATCTACACGATGTTTCGTTATAGTCTTTTCCGTTTTGAGGGTCAAAGCTACTCCAAATTGTTTTTGCTGCGGTTAATACATTACCTTGTAATTCGTTTAGTCCTCTTTCATAACCAACACTGCTTGCTTTTCTTCTGACTAATTCCCATGCTTCCTGTGCCGTCAATTCGTCTTTTTCTGCTTTAACATATCGGTTCAACTTATCAGCATTCTTTCTAATTGCTGCAACTGTTGGTAGAAATTCGCTTTCTTGTATTGTCTTGATGACTGCTCTATGCAATATTGCAGGTGGATAATCTCCAAGCATCATTACATATCCCTCTAGTTTTTCAGCATCAAGTGTATCTCTATACATGACCGTTATCGGTCTAATGGCTTTCAATGTATCAGCCTTGCTCATTAGTTCTCCTTTCCTCTTCCTCGTACTGTTTCAACAATGCATTTACATTGTCTATACGTTCCCTTGTTTCTGATTTAGTCGGTGTTTGGTTTAAGTAATCATCAAACTTACCAGCAAATAATGTATTAGGTCTTAGAAATTCTTCCCATTTAGTACCTATCCATTTAGCACACATGTTATCTATTACTTTCTTAAAATCATCAACAGTAAAGCGTTCATTCAATCTTGCTTTAATCAAGGATTGAGTTTTCTTTGTTGTATGTTTGTATGATTTACCTGTTTTGAGATTGAGATAATCAATGATTTCATAAACTTCTTTCGGTGTATTGTCCTGTTTTGCAGGACTATGTATATCTTCTTCTCTATTCTCTTCTAATCTATTCTTATCTATTCTTATCTGTGTATCCATTTCGGTAACCGCTGGTATACCGATGGTAGTACCAATGGTAGTACCACCTGTTAATTCATACACTTTATCTACAAGTTGAACCTGTTTCACTTCTGGTAGTTCCGACTTGTTGTACCTGTCTACACGTAGATAATTGTGTATTCTCCAATGTTTTATAACGATAACACCAGTATCGAATCTGATTAGAAATTCTTTGGCAATTAAAAGTTTTAAGTCATCATCCTTACACCCTGTGATACGCATTACGCTTTTAGGACTTTGAATAAAGCCGTCATCATCAGCCCTCAATAGCAAGTGAAAGTATAAGTTTTGTGTGCTTTGTGGCATATCTAAAAACTTATCCGTGTCAATAATTTTCTTTGACATCATTCTGCGTTCTGCCATAGGCTAATCTTCTTCCGCATCCGCAAAAAGTTCATTAAGTTTGCTTAGGCTATAAACAAATGCATCAGTTTTATTGGCATCTTGTTTTTGTTTAGCGTGATTAACGTGATGTATTACATCCAGTACATCTTTTAGTTCCGCAATTTCTTTTTCGTGTAATTTGTAGCTACCATTTTCTTGTTCTAGTTTTTCAATGCGTTTAAATACATATAATTCAACTACATTAATTCTCTTCATATCGTTTCATCCTTTCTTCAATGATCGCTTCTAGCTTCCTTTTTGTTTCTTTTGCAAATACTCCGTGTGCTAAGTTCTCATGGCAATATCTGCACAAACACGCTAGGTTATTTAATTCACTTGTACCGCCTCTACCCCTAGGCAATATGTGGTGTACCTCTGTAGCAGGCGCTCCACATATTACGCAACATGGATAGCCGTCTATACTATCTCGTTCGATAGCTTTCGGTCTTGTGATTTTGTAGAGTTTATCATCAAGTTTTTTTTTCTTGTTCATTCCCCCACTCCTTAACTAGCGACCGTATGTAATCGCTATCATCAAGTTTTATTCCAAGCTGGTTGCACTCATCAACCAAGCAATCAATCAGTCTTTGCATTTCTGTAACTGTATATACTGACGAGCCGTGGTAACACATGATATTGTGATAGCCTTTAAGACTTTGGCATTCACCAGCATCTTCTGCTATCCAGCCTAATCCGTGTCCTTGCCATATTTGAATGTATCTCTCTATGGCATCCTCACGTACTGGTACATAACTAAAATGGCTACAATCTTTGATTGCTTGTCTATACACATCCTCTTTTGATGTATAGCCTGTATTACTTAACTTTTCCGCTATTTTCTGACATAGAACCCAGCAGTATGCATTAGCGTTCATGCTACGTGATTTTGATTTCTTTTTAATCTCAATCACATAATCTTTTTCTTTATCTAGTTTTGCTAGGTCATTGTCATGTGGTGCTGGTATTACTACCATTACACCAAGCGGACTTCTTAATGTTTCGATGTTATTTGTTGTCCACTTCATAACCTTTTACCCAGTCATAAAGCATAGACATTTGGTCTCTCGTAATGTTATCGATAACACACATTCCAAACATTTTAGTTGCTTGTTGTGCTACTTGTTCTGCACTCACCCCATGTTCGCTTGCCATCTTCAAAACAATTCCATATGCATTGTGTGGATCAAATTCTTTTTCTTTCCGTTCTTTTTCTGCTGCTGCATTTATTTTTGTATCTTGCAATCCTCTATATACATCAGCACCTACACCAATCATTTTTGCTGCAGTACCTAGTGCATCAGTAACGGCCATCTTAAAGGCTTCATCGTTGCCGTGAAAACCATTTTTATCTTTGCAGATTAGGAAATCTCCACCATATCCCGGAATTGGTTCACTCCATTCATCACCATCTTTGATGTATAGGTTTACCATTACATACAACATTGTTTCTTTTGTTTCTTCGACTGGTACTTGTTGAGTACTAACAATTTCAAACTTCCAACCAATACCACACATTCCATAAACTTCGGTTAAGATTTCCCATCTCCATTGAGGAGAAATGTCATATTTTCCTTTAAGTTTCCCAAAGTCAATTACTTTCAACGCTGATTGCGGTACAGTTTTTACCGCATTATATCTACTATCCATCTATACCTCTTTATATTTGTAACCACGCATTTCCAAGAAATCAGTTAAGTCTTTTGCATCATCTTCTGTTAAGTCATATACAGTTACTGTTAAACCTACTTTTGGTTCTGATACTTCTACTATTTCAACTGTTTCATTTTCAATGCTTGCCCTAGCAGCTTCTTCCATTTCATTACGTTTTGCAAATTTTGCATTGATAAATTCTCTAGCTTGATCTAATGGCATATCTTTTACTACAGGCCAGCACTCATTAAAAGTAATCGGTGTGGCTAATTCGTATTGTTGGTTGCAAGTATCAACCACAAACTCAATCATTCCTTTTTTCTCTGCTAGAATTTGTTTGTAATCGTCATCCGATTGTTGTCGCTTTGCAATTTCAATCATCATTCCCTCAATAGAGGTTTCAATGTCTTTCATCTTTGCAGTTTTATTTAACCAGCGTTTATCACGTTGTAGTTGTTCCGCATATTCTGCACGAACGTTATACTTTTCAACCATCTTTTCAATAAACTTGTTGATGGTTTCTGTTTTTGCTTGTACTTCTTTTTCGTCAAAGTATTTAATTTGTTCCACCAATGGTTTTTCTGCATCGTAAACAACTTTTAATACTTCATTTACTTCTTCCTCAAACAGTTCAATAGGTCTTTTGAGTTCTCTTTTTTTCTCTTTACAGAATTTATCAAGTGTTGTTCTGTATTTAACGATTTCATTTTTAGCACTTACCATTTCTTTATAGTTATCTTCCGTAACTACAAGTCCTTTATACTTCTCCAGTTGTGCCTCAAAATATGTTTTGATTTCGTCTTTGTTCCATTTGAATACTTGTTCGTTTTGACTAACAATCGGTGTTAAATTAATTTCCATTTATTTCTCCTTGTGTTAAAATACAAGTAGAGTATTTTCAAAATCACTCTACACGCACGCTTGCTTTCCTACGGCCTAGCGTGCTTTTTTTATTTCTCTTGCCCAAAAGTTGCTCAATATTAGTAGTGCGAACCCTAGGGCAACTTGAAGGAATGCGGTATAGAAATCAATTCTATCTATTTCTACCGAACCTATCGTTCCAGCTACCATCAAAAAGGCCACTACTCTTATCAACCAAATCAATTTCATAACTCATTACCTACTATCACTAGCATTTGGCTGGTGATTTTTTTGATTTCACTTTTCAAACGATTGTTTTCTTTTTCCAATCGTTCCACCTCGTTTTTTAGTTTTCTGTAACCAATAGCCGAGTATTCACTTTCAACTCCTGCTAGTGCTTCAACCTCTTTTTTACTAAACCTCACACCGCTTACATTCGGTAGTTGTTTTAGCTTACCTTTATTTCTTAGGTCATATACTGCAGTTAGTGAAATTTGAAATAGTTCCGCTACTTGGTTAGCCGTGTATACTAGGCTCTCCATAGCATCTCATTCCTTGCATGAATATCTGCCTTACGTGCCAGTTTCGCCCAAGATAGAATGACTTTCTTATTCCATCTTGATTGGTTTCTTAACGGCCATTTTTTCTTGATAAGTTTTCGCCAGTATTGTGCGTACTCATCATTTCTGCCAGCCCATCCGAACCTTGTTGATGATTGGCCATATCTTTTGTTGGCTATTTTTAGATCTGTTCGATTTTGTACTAGCATCTAATCACCTCTTTAGAATTACATTTAAACTGTAATTGTTTTACAAAAAAATAATCCGATGGTATGGAATACCATACAAATCTTCGATTTTTTTTAACACATGGACTGTCGGAGAAGATGTTCCTTTCTCATAATTAATTAGCGTGTATTCGCTAATTCCAAGCCTTTCAGCTGCTTGTTTCTGCGTTAGTCCTGCGTTTACTCTCGCCGCTTTTAATGTCATTCCATCTTGTACGAAAAATTCTTGTGTCAATTTATCACCTCGCTTTCCCTTTCGTTAATTGTATTGTATTACAGTTTAACTGTAATGTCAACAGTTTTCCTGTAAAATCATTAAAAAATATTTGATTTTTTTGCAGTTTAAATATATTATATAAATAACAACAAATATTTTAAAATTACAATGAGGTGAATATAATGAGTGATTTAGGCAACAGAGAGATATTCTCCAAGAATTTACAGTACTATATGAACCTATACAATAAAACTAGAATACAAGTTGCAAAAGATATTGGTGTATCTTATACAACATTTACAAGTTGGATTAAAGGTACTAACTATCCTCGTATAGATAAGATAGAATTACTAGCTAATTATTTTAGAGTAAACAAAGCTGATTTAATAGAAAACAAATACTCAGAAAATGAACAGTACTATTCTGATCCGTCTGTATCAGAATATGCACAAGCCATTAAAGACAATCCTGATTTACGTTTATTATTCGATGCAAGTAAAGATATGTCCAAAGATGATATTAACTTTGTAATTAATACTATAGAGATGTTGAAGAAAAGAGGTTGATGGTATGACTAACTACGAACCTGTAATTACTTCATGCGTCCGTGAAATGCAAGCAATGGCCTTTATTGTTTCTACTATTTCTATTGTATTCGCTATAACATTATACCTATTCACTCGTAATGGCTATATTTCTGTAGCATTGCCATTTATTGCAAATGCAGTTGTTTTAATGATGCTCACTAATAAAATACATAAAAGCATGTGTAAAAAATTCCATGTTGAATAATATACAATAACCCTACAAAGGGGATGATAGTATGAACATCAATTTGATATATATAAAGCTACGGAAAACACAAATTGCAATATTAAAGTTAAATGATGACGGAACATATACAATCCTAGTTAACAGCAATAAGCCACGAGATATACAAAGGCAAGGAATACTACACGAATTAGGTCATATCATACATGACGATATGTACAACACCGCCAATGTTGATTTAATCGAGCGTATGGCTCATGCAAGGCAATTTGACGATGTAGAGGGTATTAACTTTTACACACACATCATATGAGGTGAATTATGCAATACAATTTCACTATCAGAAAAAAGGATAAAGGGTATCAGATTATAGTCAGCTATAAGGACGGCTGCAAATGGAAACAGAAATCTAAACAGGGTTTTGCCACACAAAGAGATGCTAAACTTTATGGCCAAGAAATTGTTGATAACCTAAAAAAGACTATCACCAATCCACTTGATGATAGTCTAAAAAATGTTACTCTTATTGAATTATTTGAATTATACATAAGCGAAAAAATAGATATCACTTACAATACTACTATAGCGTATCGAAACGCATTAAATGTTGTATCTGCATTATTTGATAAACCTATTCCGCAAATCACCAAACACCAAATCATGCAGGAATACAATAACAGCAATTATTCAGCACAAACAATAAATTTGTGTAGTCGAGTTTTAAAAGCAGTATTTAATTATGCTATTGATCCTTATCGTATTATTCGCAATAACCCTTGTATATCAATCAAACCAATCAAAGAAAGAAAGGTAAAGGATTTAAAGGTGTTTACTGAAATTGAGTTAAACGACCTAGAACGCATGAAAGAAAAACACTATATGTATTATGTCATGTTCATGGTTGCACGATACACTGGGGCTAGATACGGAGAAATTATCGCTATTAATTGGTGCGATATAGATTTAGAAAACCAAGTCATATTGATTGATAAACAATGGACCCGATTAAGAGATAATAGCTACGGATATGCTTTCACAAAATCAAAGAATAGTATCAGAAAAATACCTATTCCACCTGTACTATGTGGAATATTAGAAAACTATAAAATACATTCAGTGCAAGATAGATTATTCCCTTTCAAGGATAATCGGTCAAGCCGTGCTAATACAGTATTAAGTTATTATGTGAAAGATAAATCTATGCATTCCTTTCGTCATACTTACGCTACAACGCTACTGTCAAATAATGTAGATATTAAGACAGTAGCAAGCCTATTGGGTGATACTGTAGATACTGTTATAAATAATTACATCCACTATACAGATGAAATGAGAAGAAAAGCCGCCGAAAAGGTGGTAAATATTTTTGGCTAATTTTTTTGACGATTATATGACGAAATCTTAAAAACACCAGTAAATATAAGGATTGTTTAAGTTATTTTTAATACATTTAAGTATACCATAAAATATAGCATTATTCATCATCTTCTTCATCGAGAAGATAATCCTTAGCCATCCATTTACGTGTGGCAGTGAAGGAGATAGTGACCCATTTCTCTGTGGGATTACCTCCGATTTCTTCATCTATTTCATTTCGAATACGATCAAGTTCTGCTATTGTTTGATAAGGAAACTTCTTTGGCACTAGAATATCAATCTCTATGATGCGCGAGTTACCATAAGCCTGTACACTCGTCACATAATCCTTAAATGAATATTTTTCCATAAAACGATCCATGATTTCTTGTACCTCATCATGCAAGGATGAAGGCGCCCATCCCAAGATTTGTTTTGTAGAAGGTACAATAATCTTAATAACAGATGGTGTCATTTGTAATGCTAGTACAATCAAAACGATAGGGTCAATATATACCGCCCAATAACTGTATGATGTATCCTCTAACAAGATAGCAGCTATAAAGCTGATGAGGATGGCTGCCTCAAGCCATGCGTCAACAGACCAGCTCACATTATCAAACTTGATTAGATTCGATTGTAAACTTTTATTAATGCGATGTACATAAAAATAATATGCTGTATCGGCTATAGTAAAGAAAATAGCATAGTAAATAGCTATACCGAAATCAACATGGCGACCACCATTTAGTAAATCCCCTATACCACTAATCAATGCGTATAATACAATCAATAGGATAAAAAATCCTTCCACAACGAGCACAAGAGGCTCAAATTGCCAATATCCAAACTGGAACCGTTTACTTGTTTCACGCGCTACCAATTTGGCCGTCATAAGCATCATAATCTTAATGATTACATCGATGAATGAAAATATACCATCTAATAATACGGCACTAGAACCAGTAATTACACCCATAATAGTACCACTAACGGCCACCAACGACATTAATGCAACGGATTGCTTTAGTAATCGTTGTTCTATGGAACGCCTTGCAGCTAATATATCCATAATTACCCCCTTTTATACCTATATTATTTTATTATACCCTAATATTGAGTATTTTTAAAATCACACAAAATAGCCCCCCACTATTAGAATTCTATACTTCTAATAGCAGAGGACTATTCAAAGGAGATAGTATCGCCAAAGTTCTTATAACAATAGCTTAATGGTACTATTTACCAATATTATGTTCTAAATCAAAACGATCGGATACGAAACCGTATAATGTCCAACCTGCAAAGGTTACAATAGAACCGTATGTCATAGCTTCAAAACCAGATGCATACAATGCATATAAGCTATATAAGGAACCGATAAAGGCGATGAATGTCGTACCTTTAAGTTCACTACCAGCACGTTTTGCAGCTTTCATCAATACGATAACGGCACCCATGGATAATAGATAAGGAATAATATTCGTTACAACGGCCAAGTTAACCAATGTTTCGAATTGTTCACTTAAGGAAGGACTAATTGTCATCAAACTCATAAAAGATTGCAAGATAGTAATTGTTACCATACCAACTACTGGAGCATCTTTAGATGTAATTTTACTGAACAATTTAGGGAAGTAACCTTCGTCAGCAGCGCCTTTAAATACGTTCGCAATCGTGAACTGCCAACCAAGCAAGGAACCGAAGCAAGACATAACCATAAGGCCCATAACGATTTTACCAACTGTACCATTGAACATGGACGCGAACGCTAGACCGAATGGTGCGTTACTATTAACGAGTTCGCTAGCTGGTACGATACCAAACATCATATTAGTAGAAACGATATAAATCGCAGCAGCGCCTAATGTGCCACCAAGAACGGCTTTTGGTACATTCTTTTCTGGATTATCTACAGCATCAGCATTAGCACATGCGGATTCTAGACCAAGGAAAGCCCACAATGTCATGGCGATGGAGTTTGTAGCCGCTTCGCCAAATGGCATGTTGTTGACATTCCAGTTTGCCACATACATATCTGCGGAGAAATATGCCCAACCTACAGTACTAATTACAAGCACTGGTGCAATAACGCCCCATACAGTAAAGCTAGATACACGACCTGTAATACTAGCACCACCAAAGTTCAATACTGTTGCAAGCCATAACGTGAAAATTGTATAAATACCAGTCATTAATGGTGTTAATGTTGCATCAGCAAAGGTTGCTGCATACCCTACAGCGGAAATAGCAATCGCAATATTAGCAATCAAAAGAGATACACCATAGGTATAGTTTGCCATAAAGTTCCCCGCTTTACCGAAGGAATATTCAGCATAACCACCCATGCCGCCACCTTTGCGTCCATACATACCACATTTAGCAAATGCGTATGCCAAACACATGGAGCCTACGGCTGTGATCAACCAAGATACGATTGAAAGAGCACCTACCTGTGCCAACTTTGTTGGCAACATGATAATACCGGAGCCCATCATATTTACAGCTGTTAAAATTGTCAGCTGCAATACGGACATCTTATTTTTGCCTGTACTCATAGTTTTACCACCTTTTTATTGATTGTGGCGCCGTCAGAGAAACTCTGACGGCACACAATAGTGTTATTTTTCAAATTCTTTTTTCAATACATAACCATATGCTTTTTTAGTTCCATCTGGTTGTGGTGTAATGTATACACCTTGAATTTCAGGAGCAAAGCCAGGTAACTTATTAATGCCTTCTTGTAGTGCTAAGAAGTAATCACAAGCAGTCTTGGACCAACGTTCACCAGGTTGTACACACAATACTCCAGGAGGATAAGGAAGAGCGCCTTCAAGAGCAATGCGGCCTTCAGCTTCATCTAATGGTACAAGTTCGCCTTTACCACGTTGGAATTCAAAGTTTGCATCTTGAGGATTCAATACATATTCTGGGAAGTAGTCATGTAAGAACAAGCGTTCTTGTAATGTACTAACTTGTCTATCTTTGTAGAAATCATGCATTTCTTGGCATAATTGACGGATATGATAGCCTTTATACTTATCGATATTAGCATAGTAAATCGATGGTAAAACATCTTGCATAGGTGCATCGGCTTCAATTAATTCTTCGAAACGAATCAATTGCGCTACTAAATCATCCATCTTAGTTTTGGATTCTGCTGGTGTCATCAAGAATAAAATTGTGTTCAAGTCACATTTTTCAGGAATGATACCATTTTCACGCAAGTAGTTTGCAAGAATATTGGCAGGAATACCGAAATCTTCGTATTCACCAGTTTCTACATCGATACCAGGTGTAATCAATTGGAATTTGCAAGGATCGATAAAGTATTGGCCTTTACCATAACCTTTGAAGGAATGCCATTTAGCATTAGGTTCGAATGCGAAGTATTCCACATCTTGAGCCATCGCTTTTGTATCTCCATCTTCCCATTTTTTACCATGTACAACAGGAGGTACTAATGGACGAAGGTATTTACAATGTTTCAATACAGATTTACGAGCATCAATAACTGTTTCTACACAGTCAATCCAAAGTTTTTTACCAGCTTCGCCTTCATGCATCTTAGCATTTACGTCAAGTGCTGCAAATAATGGATAGAATGGAGATGTAGACGCATGCATCATAAATGCATTGTTAAGACGTTTATGATTTACATAACGATCTTGACCTTTAACGTGCTTATCTTTTTTATGGATTTGAGATGTTTGAGAGAAACCAGCTTGTTGTTTATGAACGGATTGAGTTACCAATACGCCTGGGTCATTAGGACCTAATTCCAAGAGCAATGGGCTGCAATCTTTCATCATAGGGATAAATTGTTCGTAACCAACCCATGCGGAGTCAAAGAAGATGTAATCGCAAAGGTGACCAATTTTATCAACAACTTGACGAGCATTGTAAATAGTACCATCATATGTACCTAATTGGATAACAGCCAAGCGAATAGGACGTTCAGCTTTTGCTTTTTCTGGATCTTTTTCAGCAATCAAATCACGAATATATTTTTCGTCAAAGCAGTGTTCCAAAATACCGCCGATAGAACCGAATGGGTTACGAGCCGTTTCAAGGTATACAGGTGTTGCACCAGCCATAACAAGAGCACCATGGCAAATAGATTTATGGTTATTACGATCATATAAAATGATATCGCCAGGTGTTAATAGAGCATTCAATACAACCTTATTGGATGAAGATGTACCATTTAATACGAAATAAGATTTATCTGCATTATATACTTGTGCTGCATGTTGTTGAGCTGCACAGGCTGGGCCTTCATGGATTAAAAGGTCGCCTAACGCAACGTCCGCATTACAAAGGTCAGAACGGAACACATTTTCGCCGTAGAAATCGTAGAATGCACGGCCAGCTGGATGTTTACAATAGAATTGACCACCTTGGTGACCTGGACAGTCAAATTGAGAGTTACCTTCTTCTACATAATCAGCCAACGCTCTAAAGAATGGAGGCAACATAGATTCTTCATATTTGTCAGCAGCAGCTTCGATTTGACGTTTATATAAGTCGAAGTTTGTACTAGAACCATCAATTACACGTTCCACTTTCCCCATGAATTGATCGATATCAACAGAATTATCAAAAACAACTAAGAATACAGGGATGCCAAAAGATTTTACAGTTTCATTATCTAAGATAGCTGTATCACTTTCACTAATAACGATGGCTCCTATATCAGTAAAATCGGTTTGACTTAAATCTACACTTTCATGGCCGTCTAAAGGTCCAAAGTAATATTGTGCCTTATGAGAAAATGCAACCTTCATGTGTTTCATAATACGTTCCTCCTAAAGTAAGAGTTGTAATTAAAATTAATGGAACTTATGTACATAAATATAAGATGTATACCCCTTTAGTAATTGATAGCTATCTCATTTAGTTAGGTGTATTCTTTATCTTTATGTATATTCTAACATTTATACAATTTAATTTATAGCGTTTAATAATACGAATTACACATGCACACATAGCAATTATGAGTTTTACGCAAGATGAATATTATATTAAATTATAGAATATAGTTGTATAAACTTTTTCATATGTTGATAACCATTATTAATATGTAAAGTAATATATACCAACCACTTCATGCATATCTACTTACTGGCACACAAAAAAAAGGGCTCTATAATAAATGTTGGGGTGACACCACTACGGTGTCACTTCCAACATTATTTTTTTGCAAAAAAATAAGCATATAAGGCTCACATGCTTTACAATAAAAGTGTCAAAGTCCTAAAGAAAGGATGTGAGCTTATATGCCTACTACTGATTATACTGAATTTTTACATAATGTAAAACAAGAATATATTACAAATAGCTATGAATTAGACGGAATATTTATTTTTGACATAGAATTACCAGCAACATCACATATTTGCCCAAAGTGTGGAGAAACCACAAAGCATATTAAGGATTACCGCATACGTACTGTAAAGTTTGGAAAAGTACAACGAGGTCCACTAATTGGAAAATACAGACAGCGTCGGTATATTTGTCCGCATTGTGGTCATTCTTTTGCTGAAAGCAATCCATTTGTACGAAAACATATGCAACTAAGTGTAACTAATATTAGAATGCTATTTGATAAACTTACTGAAAGTGTAACCTATACAGCTATTGCTAACGAGTGTGATACATCTATTACTACAGTATTACGTTATTGCTCTATGATCACTATACCTAAGCCCAAGACCTTACCCACTGTGATTGGTATTGATGAGTTTAAAGGAAATGCAGAAGGCTACCAATACCAAGTTAATTTAACTAATCCAGATACACATGAAATATTAGATATTTTACCGAAACGTGATACGCAAGCATTAATCCACTATTTTGCATCATTTAAACATAAGGATCGCCTACAAGTTAAGTTTATTGTAATGGATATGTCTATACAATTTAAGCGCATCATGGAGGCGCTATTTCCACATGCACATATTATCTGTGATTGCTACCATGTATGTCGCCTTGTAGATTGGGCGGTAGAGCGAGTTAGAAAACGTGAGCAACATAAACTAGCGGCTTATTCACGCATGTTAAAACAAAACAGACGTGTACTAATGAAACATCCAGATCATTTAACAGAAGCTGAGCACATTAAGCTCTGTGAAATACTGCGAATTTCTGATGATTTACGAAAAGCATACGCTTTAAAACTGTCTTTTAGAAAAATCTTTTCGACCTATGGTAAACAAGGGATAGCGGCACATCTAATCCATTGGTTAGAATTAGTGAAAGCTTCTGGATTGAATGAATTTAGTAACTTCTTTACATCATTTCCTGCATGGATGACGCAATTAACTAATGCATTTTTATTGCCATATTCTAACGGCTATACAGAAGGAACTAATAACAAGATAAAAGTATTAAAACGAATAAGTTATGGACTTCGCCACTTTGGTAGATTTAGAGTACGTATTCTACTTTTGAGCAAAAAGAATGGCACCAACCATAACTATGATTGGTGCCAAAGAAGACTCGTAGGGTGAATACCCCAACATTTGACAGAGAGCC
>OGYU01001522.1_pt1 | contig 16229 bp, 15 predicted proteins | sample 1576581 | NCBI WGS metagenome assembly OGYU01 (sample SAMEA3541547, study PRJEB24748) | human gut metagenome | biome: human gut; feature: human-associated habitat; material: faeces | place: China | collected 2012 | reverse complement strand
GAACTCGAATCAATATCATGGACACACCAGGACACGCGGACTTCGGTGGAGAAGTGGAACGGATCATGAAAATGGTTGACGGGGTTGTATTGGTCGTAGATGCCTACGAAGGAACCATGCCTCAGACGCGTTTCGTATTGAAAAAAGCCTTGGAACAAGATCTTGTTCCGATCGTTGTAGTCAACAAAATCGATAAACCATCTGCTCGCCCAGAAGAAGTTGTAGATGAAGTTCTTGAACTCTTCATCGAATTGGGTGCGGATGATGACCAATTGGAATTCCCAGTTGTATATGCATCAGCGATCAACGGAACCTCTTCACTTTCAGATGATCCAGCTGATCAAGAGCACACAATGGCACCGATCTTTGATACCATCATTGATCACATCCCAGCTCCAGTTGATAACTCAGATGAGCCCCTTCAATTCCAAGTATCCCTGCTTGATTACAACGACTTCGTTGGACGTATCGGTATCGGACGTGTCTTCCGTGGTACTGTAAAAGTTGGGGACCAAGTAACCCTTTCTAAATTGGATGGAACAACTAAGAACTTCCGTGTTACCAAACTCTTTGGTTTCTTTGGTTTGGAACGTCGTGAAATTCAAGAAGCTAAAGCGGGTGACTTGATCGCTATCTCTGGTATGGAAGATATCTTCGTTGGAGAAACCATCACACCGACAGACGCAGTTGAAGCTCTTCCAATTCTTCACATTGATGAACCAACGCTTCAAATGACCTTCTTGGTCAACAACTCACCATTTGCTGGTCGCGAAGGAAAATGGGTGACCTCACGTAAAGTCGAAGAACGTTTGCAAGCGGAATTGCAAACAGACGTCTCTCTTCGTGTTGACCCAACTGATTCACCTGATAAATGGACAGTTTCAGGACGTGGGGAATTGCACTTGTCTATCTTGATCGAAACCATGCGTCGTGAAGGATACGAATTGCAAGTATCTCGTCCAGAAGTCATCATCAAGGAAATTGATGGTGTCAAATGTGAACCATTTGAGCGCGTACAAATCGACACACCAGAAGAATACCAAGGATCTGTTATCCAAAGCCTTTCTGAACGTAAAGGTGAAATGTTGGATATGATCTCAACTGGTAACGGTCAAACTCGTTTGGTCTTCCTTGTTCCAGCGCGTGGTTTGATTGGATACTCAACAGAGTTCTTGTCAATGACACGTGGTTACGGAATTATGAACCACACATTTGATCAATACTTGCCAGTGATTCCAGGAGAAATCGGTGGACGTCACCGTGGTGCGCTTGTTTCAATCGATAACGGAAAAGCAACTACTTACTCTATCATGTCTATCGAAGAACGTGGTACGATCTTTGTCAATCCAGGTACAGAAGTTTACGAAGGAATGATCATCGGGGAAAACTCTCGTGAGAACGACTTGACCGTAAACATTACGAAAGCAAAACAAATGACCAACGTTCGTTCAGCTACTAAGGACCAAACAGCGGTTATCAAGACTCCTCGTATCTTGACCTTGGAAGAATCTCTTGAGTTTTTGAACGACGATGAGTACATGGAAGTAACACCTGAATCTATCCGTTTGCGTAAACAGATCTTGAACAAAGCAGAACGCGAAAAAGCAAATAAAAAGAAAAAATCAGCAGCTGCTGAATAATACGAAAAGAAAGGAGAAACAAAATGGTCTATTTTATCTTAGGGATTTTGATTCTCCTTTTTTACCTTTTTATGACCCCAAAGAGTATTCGTGGTACCTTAAACAGTGTCACAATGGTGGTCTTGATCGTCTCTTTTATCGTCCTTGCTTGTCTAGCCATTTTTCAGATATTCCAACTACCGTCCGAGTTTTTTGTCGGTGCCTTTCTGGCCTTTGTTGGCTACATGGCTTTGGTAGATATTTCCAAAATGACGACCAAACAGAAAAAATAAACGGTGACGTGATTTTTAAAGCCCTTTGGGCTTTTTAATTTTGCTAAAAAAAGGTAAAATAGAGAGTGATAAAAATGGAGCGAAGAAATCATGAAATTTGTGAAACAATTTGAAAATAAAAAGGTTCTTGTATTAGGTTTGGCTAAGTCAGGCGAGTCAGCTGCCCGTTTGTTGGATCGCTTAGGAGCGATTGTGACCGTCAATGATGGCAAACCTTTTGAAGAAAATCCAGCAGCACAAAGTTTACTGGAAGAAGGGATTAAAGTTGTGACAGGAGGTCACCCTCTGGAACTGTTGGATGAAGACTTTGCAGTCATGGTCAAAAATCCAGGAATCCCTTATACGAATCCGATGGTCGAAAAAGCGCTTGAAAAAGGCATTCCAGTCCTCACTGAAGTGGAATTGGCTTATCTGATTTCGGATGCGCCAATTATTGGGATTACAGGATCAAACGGAAAAACGACGACAACAACCATGATCGGAGAAGTCTTGACGGCTGCCGGCCAAGGTGGTCTATTGTCTGGGAATATCGGTTTTCCAGCTAGTCAAGTTGCACAAACAGCAACAGAAAAGGATGTTCTGGTCATGGAATTGTCTTCTTTCCAATTGATGGGAATTGATGCATTCCATCCAGAGATTGCAGTGATTACCAACCTCATGCCAACTCATATCGACTATCATGGTTCTTTTGAAAATTATGTAGCTGCCAAATGGAATCTTCAAAAGAATATGACAGAAAAAGATGTCATTGTATTGAACTTCAATCAAGACTTGGCTAAGGAACTCGCTACAAAAACCAAGGCAAGGGTCCTTCCATTTTCTACAATCGAAAAGGTGGACGGTGCTTATTTGGAAGATGGACTTCTCAAGTTTAAGGGAGAAGCTGTCATGCGTGCAGATGAACTGGGCGTTCCAGGTAGTCACAATGTAGAGAATGCCTTGGCAACGATTGCTGTTGCAAAAGTCCGTGGTGTGGAGAATGAGGTCATTAAAGAAACCTTGTCAGCCTTTGGAGGAGTGAAACACCGTCTTCAATATGTGGATGAAATTCAAGGTGTCAAATTCTACAATGATAGCAAATCGACTAATATTCTAGCAACACAAAAAGCTCTTTCTGGTTTTGATAACAGCAAGGTGATCTTGATTGCAGGGGGGCTCGATCGTGGCAATGAATTTGATGAATTGGTGCCTCACATTACTGGCTTAAAGGAAATGGTAATTCTAGGGGAATCAGCTCCTCGAGTGAAACGTGCAGCCGATAAAGCAGGCGTCCCTTATGTCGATGCGGCAGATGTAGCAGATGCTACAAAGAAAGCCTTCGACTTGGCTAGCCCCGGAGATGTTGTACTACTAAGTCCTGCCAATGCCAGCTGGGATATGTATCCGAATTTTGAAGTGCGTGGGGATGAATTTCTTGCTACTGTAAAAGGGTTGAAATAAGATGAAAAAAATAATGTTTACTGGTGGGGGAACCGTGGGACATGTGACCCTTAATCTCCTCTTGATTCCAAAATTTATCGAAGATGGATGGGAAGTTCATTATATTGGGGACAAAAAAGGAATCGAATACCAAGAGATCAAAAAGTCTGGATTAGAGGTACGATTCCATTCGATTGCAACGGGGAAATTGCGTCGCTATTTCTCTTTCCAAAATATGATGGATGTGTTCAAGGTGGCTTGGGGGACGCTCCAGTCCATTGCAATCCTGCTTCGTGTGCGTCCACAAGTTCTCTTCTCAAAAGGTGGATTTGTATCGGTGCCTCCGGTGATCGCAGCCCGTCTCAGTCGTGTACCTGTCTATATCCATGAGTCTGATCTTTCTATGGGATTGGCCAATAAAATTGCTTATAAATTTGCTACCAAGATGTACACGACTTTTGAGCAAGCACATGGTTTGACAAAGAGTGAGCATATCGGTGCGGTAACCAAGGTCACAGATCATATTCCGCCAACTTCAGAAGTTTTAGAAGAAAAAACAAAAGGTTTCCGAAAAGACTTGCCGACCCTTCTCTTTGTCGGAGGATCAGCCGGTGCGCGTGTCTTTAATGAATTTGTGACAGAGCACAAAGCAGAGCTCTTGCAGCACTACAATATCATCAATTTGACGGGTGATTCAACATTGAATCAGGCTGAGGGTGGCTTGTATCGAGTGGATTATGTAACCGATCAGTATTTACCAATGCTCCAAAAGGCTGATTTAGTGGTGACTAGGGGTGGAGCCAATACCTTATTTGAGCTCTTAGCTATGAACAAACTCCATTTGATTGTACCGCTAGGAAAAGAAGCCAGCCGTGGCGATCAGATTGAAAATGCCCAGTATTTTGTGGATAAAGGTTATGCAGAGCAATTGCAGGAAGATCAATTGACGCTCGAAACCTTTAATGAAACCATTCAAGAAATGTTGAAGCAAAGCCAAGTCTACCACCAAGCAATGGAAAAATCGACAGAACTCCTTTCACTAGACGATTTTTATGGCCTGCTTCAAAAAGATATCAGTAAGGGAAAAGATGACGGACGACAATAAAAAAACGCCAACGGATGACAAAATTACAGAATTGTCAGCCTGGCAAAAAAGAAACAAAGAATATTTAGAAAAAAAAGCGCTTGAAAAAGCGGAAGAAGCTGAAACAGAGGAAACTGAAAGCGAAGAAGCAAAAGAAGACGAAGATCTTTCAGAAAAAGAGACAGCTTCCGTCTCAGAGGAAGAATCTGAAGAAATAGAAGAGTCTGAAGAGGAAGATGAATCTGAGGCCGAAGAGGATCCAGATGCGGATGGAGAAAGTTCAGAAGGAGAAGAAGTTGATCCGGCTAAAGAGGAGCTAGATCCTTCAGAGAAACAAGAGAAAAAGCCTTCATTTTTTAAAGGCTTGAAGACGAAAAAACCAAAGAAGGAACCGACAGTGGCAAAACGCCACATCTATCGTGCCCTTCCGGTTATCGGAATCAGCTCGATTGTCGCCCTTCTCTCGATCTACTTTTTAAGCCCCTTATCCACACAGAAAGTGATTGAATTTTCAGGGAACAAGGCGGTTGACCAGCAACTCTTGTATGAAAAAAGTCGCATCAAAGAAGAAGATTATACTCTGACGACTTTCCTTCATAAATCGGTCTATGAACAAAATATGAAAACGGCTAGTCCATGGATCAAAGAAGTGCACATGCATTATCAATTCCCAGTGACCTTTAAAGTCAATATCGTGGAACACAAAGTGGTTGCCTATTATGTGACGGGAGAAGACCACTATCCAGTATTGGAAAATGGAGAAGTAGTGGAGACAGTAACTCCAGCTTCGGAATTGCCGTCCTCCTATATTAGCTTAAAATTCTCAGATCGAGAATTAGTTAGACAATTTGTCCAAGAAATGAAGTCTATTTCTTCGTCCATTACGGATAAAATTGTTTCGGTAGATCTGACTCCGAGCAAGGTCACCAAGGATCTGGTGACCATCACTATGAAAAACGATAATAAAATCTTGGTGCCTGTTTCCCAAATTACCCGCAAGCTTCCTTACTATAAAGCCATTAGTAAGCAATTAGACGATGATTCGACTATCGATATGGAGGCTGGAGTTTTCAGCTATAGTGAACAATCCATCGCAGATGCCAAAGAGCAAGCTGAAAAAGAAAAGGCTGAAAGTACAGAAAAGCAAGAAGAACATTCTGAGGAAGCAAGCCAAGAACGGAATCAAGAACAGAATCCAGAAGGAGAGAATTCTTCTGGGAATGAGTAAAGCCCATAAATTATCTCAAATAATTGAAGAAAAAATGTCCATTTTAGGCTTCTTTGTGATATAATGAAGTTTGGATAGTTCCAACTAAAAGGGCTATAAATAGATGTAAAGTGAAAACAAATAAAGAGAGAGGACTGGTGTAATGGCTAGAGACGGCTTTTTTACAGGTTTAGATATCGGTACTAGTTCAATAAAAGTATTGGTGGCAGAACATGTCAATGGAGAAATGAATGTAATTGGAGTCAGCAATGCAAAAAGTGCTGGCGTCAAAGATGGAATTATAGTAGATATCGAAGCTGCTTCAAATGCAATTAAAAATGCAATCAGCCAAGCTGAAGAAAAAGCAGGGATTTCAATCAATCTAGTCAATGTTGGGTTGCCTGCAAACTTACTACAAATCGAAGCAACTCAAGGAATGATTCCAGTCACAAGTGATTCGAAAGAAATCACAGATGCAGATGTTGAAAATGTTGTCAAATCTGCACTCACAAAAAGTATGACACCGGATCGTGAAGTAATCACCTTCATTCCTGAAGAATTCACAGTAGATGGATTCCAAGGAATCCGCGATCCACGCGGAATGATGGGGATCCGACTTGAAATGCGTGGCCTTCTTTATACAGGACCTCGTACAATCTTGCACAATTTGCGTAAAACCGTTGAACGTGCAGGCTTACAAGTTGAAAACATCATCATTTCACCGCTTGCGATGATCAAAACAGTCTTGAACGAAGGTGAACGTGAATTCGGAGCAACAGTGATTGATCTGGGTGGTGGCCAAACAACAGTAGCATCTGTTCGTAGCCAAGAACTTCAATTTACAAATATCTACCAAGAAGGTGGCGATTATGTTACCAAAGATATTTCTAAAGTATTGAAAACTTCTCAAAAATTGGCTGAAGGCTTGAAGTTCAACTATGGTGAAGCCTATGTGCCATCTGCTGGGAATGAAGTCTTCCATGTAGAAGTCATCGGTGAAGTAGAGCCAGTTGAAGTGACTGAGAAGTACTTAGCTGAAATCATTTCAGCACGTATCAAACACATCTTTGAGCAAATCAAACAAGACCTTGAGAGAAGACATCTGTTGGATCTTCCTGGAGGTATTGTGATTATCGGTGGAGGTGCAATCCTTCCTGGTGTTGAAGAATTGGCTCAAGAAGTCTTTGGTGTAAATGTGAAATTGTTTGTTCCAAATCAAATTGGAATTCGCAATCCAGCTTTTGCCCATGTGATTAGTTTGTCTGAATATGCAGGCAATTTGACAGATGTGGATATTATTGCTCAAGCTGCGGTTCATGGAGACGAAGTCTTGCGTCAACAACCGATTCAATTTGATCGTCCAGTGCAACCACAAGTACAACCACAACCTGCTACTCCAGCACAACCGGTAGTACCTGCATACAATGCTGAGAAGATTGAATCTCCAGTGGATGCTCAAGAAATTCCAGCAGCAAGCAATGATAGCAAACAAGAACAAAAAACTACATTCACAGACCGAATGAAAAATTTGATCGGTAATATGTTTGATTAAGGAGTGTAAGTATTTATGACATTTTCATTTGACACAGCAGCGGCACAAGGTGCAGTAATTAAAGTAATCGGTGTCGGTGGCGGTGGCGGTAACGCCATCAATCGTATGATTGACGAAGGCGTTGCCGGTGTAGAATTCATCGCAGCTAATACAGATGTTCAAGCACTTTCAAGTGCAAAAGCTGAAACAGTTATCCAATTGGGTCCAAAATTGACTCGTGGATTGGGTGCTGGAGGTCAACCTGAAGTTGGTCGTAAGGCGGCTGAAGAAAGCGAAGAAGTGTTAACAGAGGCTTTGCAAGGTGCAGACATGGTCTTCATTACTGCAGGGATGGGTGGAGGATCTGGTACAGGTGCTGCACCAGTCATCGCTCGTATTGCTAAAGCTGTAGGTGCTTTGACAGTAGCAGTTGTCACTCGTCCATTCGGGTTTGAAGGTTCAAAACGTGGCAACTTCGCTATTGAAGGGATCAACGAACTTCGCGAACATGTAGATACATTGTTGATTATTTCTAATAACAACTTGCTTGAAATTGTAGACAAGAAGACACCGCTTCTTGAAGCTTTGAGTGAAGCAGATAACGTTCTTCGTCAAGGTGTTCAAGGGATCACTGACTTGATCACAAGTCCTGGATTGATCAACCTTGACTTTGCAGACGTGAAGACTGTTATGGAAAACAAAGGAAATGCCCTCATGGGTATTGGTGTTGGTAGCGGTGAAGAACGCGTTATCGAAGCGGCTCGTAAAGCAATTTACTCTCCACTTCTTGAAACTACAATTGATGGTGCAGAAGACGTGATCGTCAACGTAACAGGTGGTTTGGATATGACATTGATCGAAGCAGAAGAAGCTTCAGAAATTGTGAACCAAGCTGCAGGTCACGGAGTGAACATCTGGTTGGGTACATCTATTGATGAATCTCTTAAAGATGAAATCCGCGTGACGGTTGTTGCAACTGGTGTCCGTCAAGACAAGGTAGAACGCGTTAGTGGCATTGCTTCCTCACAACGTCCTTATAAAACAGGACCACGTGAACAACGCCCACAAGCTGCACCATTTGACCGTGAATTTGATTTGAAACAAGATGTTGAATTGCCAACAACTCCAAGTCGTCCAGCGGTAGAACCAAACCGTGGCTCAGCCTTTGGTGATTGGGATATTCGTCGTGAGAATATCGTTCGCCAAACTGAACCAACATCAACACATCAAGTTGATCGTTATGTAGATTCATCTTCAGATGATGATGAATTGGAAACACCACCATTCTTCCGGAATCGTTAATCATGAATCTGGTAGAGAATGCTGATCTTGTTCGGCAACAAGTAGAAACAGCAAGAAACAAAGCTAACCGTCAAGATCAAGTTAATGTGATAGCTGTCACCAAGTATGTGGATGTTGCCACAACAGAAGCACTGGTGAAAACAGGTATCCAACATATCGGTGAAAATCGTGTCGATAAATTCCTAGAAAAGTATCAAGCTCTCAAAGAGTATGACCTCACTTGGCACTTGATTGGGAGCCTCCAACGGCGGAAAGTAAAAGACGTGATCAATCTCGTCGATTACTTTCATGCCTTGGATTCGGTGAAGCTGGCTCAAGAAATTCAAAAGCGAGCAGAACACCCGATCAAGTGTTTCCTCCAAGTGAACATTTCTGGTGAAGAAAGTAAGCATGGATTTGCACCCGATGAACTGGATGATGTTTTAGCGGAAATCGCACAGCTGGACAAAATTGAAATTGTTGGTTTAATGACGATGGCTCCTTTTGAGGCTAGTCAAGAAGAGTTGCAGGATATTTTTTCAAAAACTCACCAACTTCAGAAACAACTAGAAAAGAAACAATTAAAAAATATGTCTTTTTCAGAACTAAGTATGGGTATGAGTCGTGACTTTGAAGTAGCCATTGCGAACGGAGCGACTTATGTAAGAATTGGGACATCATTTTTTAAATAGGAAAGAACTATGTCATTAAAAGATAAATTTAACAACTTTATTGACTACTTCACAGAAGACGGTGAAGAAGTAGAAGTTCGCGAGGCAAAAGCAGCTGGGGCGGAAACACAACCAGTTCCACAGCCACAGCCGACTCCTCAAGTGACTTCTCCACATCCACAGATTAGTCAAAGAGAACCAGTAAAACCAAAACCGACTCCTGTCGCACCTGTTACGACTCCAGTGTCTACAGCGGCAGTGAAGGAACCTGTTTCAACAACGAAAAATACATCTGAAAATATTACTCGCTTGCATGAACGTCAACGTGAATTGGCTGCTAATCGTGCGAATACAGATGAAAAGATTACCATTGATGTACGCTATCCCCGCAAATACGAGGAAGCGACTGAAATTGTTGATCTATTACTATCTAATGAGAGTATCTTGATTGACTTCCAATATATGACTGAAGTACAAGCACGTCGTTGTTTAGATTATTTGGATGGGGCACGTTATGTTTTAGCAGGAAATCTTCGTCGTGTTGCAAGTACCATGTACTTGTTGACTCCAATTAATGTAGTCGTTAACATTGAAGATATCCGCCTTCCAAATGATGTGGAAGTGACAGAATTTGACTATGATATGAAACGTAATCGTTAAGATGGTTATCTTTCAATACTTATCAAATATCATTCAAATCTATTCCATCATTCTTGTCATCTATGCCTTACTATCTTGGTTCCCTGGGGCACCTCAAAGTACTCTTGGACAAATGGTTCACCGCCTAGTTGAACCATTTTTGAGCCTTTTTAGAAAGTTACCATTACAGTTTGGAGGCTTTGATTTTACAGTTCTTGTAGCGCTGCTGGTTTTGAATGTATTAAACCAGTTGTTGGGGCAACTATTTCTACAATTGATTGGTTAGTATACGATGGGACAGAAAGAGATTTACCAACATTTCAATCGTGAAGATCACGAATTCATTGATCGTTGTATTGAATTGTCTGAAAGAGTGATGGAACGCTATTCTGTTGAGGTGACGGGTTTTTTAAACCCTCATCAGGTCACTATTTTACGAAATGTCGCGGCAAGCTACCAATTACAGGTCTTTGCTTCCAGTGATGAGCAGAAAATGGAGTATGCCAAGGTTATTGTTGCTCCGGATTATTACCAATTAGATCCAAGTGACTTTGATCTGGCCTTATTGGAAATGGTCTATGCTTCAAAATTTCATCACTTGACCCATTCCCAGGTACTGGGGACCATTGTTCACCAATTAGGTGTGGAGCGCAAGTCCTTTGGAGATATTCTGACGAGTGATGGAAAGATCCAAGTATTTGTTGAACAGCGTTTTGTTCACTATTTTATGGATCACATCCAGAAAATTTCTCGGGTACCTGTTAGGCTTAGGGAAGTTCCTCTATCAGAACAAATGATCGTAGAGGAAGAAAGCCAGCAGCGAGATATTCTCGTGTCGAGTTATCGGTTAGATAAGGTGATTGCTGGGACCTTCAAGCTTTCACGCTCACAAGCTAGTCAGTTGATTAGTTCTGGTTTAGTGAAAGTTAACTATGCGACTACTTCCAATGTTAGCTATGCTGTAGGTCTGAATGATTTAGTCAGTGTCCGACGCTTTGGGCGTCTTAAAATTGTTTCTGAAAATGGTATTTCAAAGAGTGGAAAATACAAATTAACTGTTGAAGTACTCTTAAGTAAAAAATGAGGAGGAGTTATGGCTCTTACTGCTTTAGAAATTAAAGATAAAACTTTTGGCGTTAAATTTAGAGGGTATGATGCGAACGAAGTAGAAGAATTTCTAGATATCGTTGTTCGCGATTATGAAGATCTTGTTCGTTTAAATCATGATCAAGAAGCAAAAATTCAAGCTCTTGAAGAACGCTTAAACTATTTTGATGAAATGAAAGATTCATTGAGTCAATCTGTTTTGATTGCACAAGATACTGCGGAACGTGTCAAACAAGCCGCTAACGAACGTTCTGAAAATATTGTTCGTCAAGCTGAACAAGATGCACAGCACTTAGTAGATGAAGCAAAACAAAAAGCAAATGAAATCCTTCGTCATGCAACGGATAATGCCAAGAAGGTTGCCGTTGAAACAGAGGAATTGAAGAACAAGACACGCGTCTTCCATCAACGTTTGAAATCAACCATCGAAAGCCAATTGAGCATTATCGATACACCTGAATGGGATGAAATTCTTCGTCCAACAGCTATGTACATTCAAACAAGTGATGAAGCTTTCCGTGAAATTGTGGAGAAAGCTTTGGGTGAATCAGTTCACCATCATCATGCAGAAGATGATAACATTGATTTGACTCGTCAATTCTCTCCAGCTGAAATCGAAGAATTGCAAAAACGCATCGAAGCTGCTAATTTAGAATTGGGTGCAACACAAGCGTTTGAAGGTTTGAATGAAAAAGTTCAATCCGCTTTAGAAGAAGCAGAGCACGCTCGTCATGAAAATGAGGAAGTCGTTGAGGTTGAAGAAACTGTTCAACCAGAAGATGATGCAAATCGTGAATCTGTCAATATTTTATAATTTTGTAAAAACAGGTCCATTAATGATAGGTCTAGCGAGCAGATGATGGTGGAAGGTCTGCACTCCCTCTTAATGGATGATCCTTTTACAGTATTCGTTCTGAACCATTGAGTAAGAACGGACGTTTCCCTCGTTACGGGATGAGAGGAGAAAGTCGCTTGCGACTTCTCGAACAAAGGTGGTACCACGAGCAATCGTCCTTTTTAGGATGCTCGTGTTTTTTTATAGCTTTTAAATCAATAAGGAGACACAATGAAACTCAAAGAAACATTGAATCTTGGGAAAACGGCCTTTCCAATGCGGGCTGGACTTCCAACGAAAGAACCTGTTTGGCAAAAAGAATGGGAAGATGCAAAATTGTATCAACGCCGTCAAGAGTTGAATGAAGGAAAACCGCATTTTACACTTCATGATGGCCCTCCATATGCTAACGGAAATATTCACGTTGGACATGCCATGAACAAAATCTCAAAAGATATCATTGTTCGTTCTAAGTCTATGTCAGGATTTTACGCCCCTTATATCCCAGGTTGGGATACCCATGGTTTGCCAATTGAGCAAGTCTTGGCGAAACAAGGCGTGAAACGTAAAGAAATGGACTTGGTTGAGTACTTGAAACTCTGCCGTGAATACGCTCTTTCTCAAGTAGATAAACAACGCGAAGACTTCAAACGCTTGGGTGTTTCAGGTGATTGGGACCATCCTTATGTGACCTTAACGCCTGACTATGAAGCGGCGCAAATCCGCGTCTTTGGCGAAATGGCCAATAAAGGTTATATCTACCGTGGGGCTAAGCCAGTTTACTGGTCTTGGTCTTCTGAATCAGCTCTTGCTGAAGCAGAGATTGAATACCATGATTTGGTATCAACTTCTCTTTACTATGCTAACAAAGTTAAAGATGGTAAGGGTGTCCTAGATACAGATACTTACATCGTTGTCTGGACAACAACTCCATTTACTATCACAGCTTCTCGCGGTTTGACGGTTGGTGCAGAGTTTGATTATGTCGTAGTGAAACCTGCTGGATCTGATCGTAAATATGTCGTAGCATCTGAGCTTTTGTCAAGTCTTTCTGAAAAATTCGGTTGGGAAAATGCTGAAGTCCTTGCAACTTACCAAGGAAAAGAATTGAACCATATCGTTACAGAACATCCATGGGATCCTGAAGTGGATGAATTGGTGATCCTTGGTGAGCATGTAACCCTTGATTCAGGTACTGGTATCGTCCATACCGCTCCTGGTTTTGGTGAGGATGACTACAATGTAGGGATTGCCAATGGCCTCGAAGTTGCTGTTACTGTTAACGAACGCGGTATTATGATGGAGAATGCTGGTCCTGATTTTGCAGGTCAATTCTACGACAAGGTTGTTCCAACGGTTATCGAAAAACTTGGCGATTTGCTCCTTGCTCAAGAAGAAATCTCTCACTCCTACCCATTTGACTGGCGGACGAAAAAACCAATCATCTGGCGTGCAGTTCCACAATGGTTCGCTTCTGTATCAAAATTCCGTCAAGATATCTTGGACGAAATTGAAAAAGTGAAATTCCACTCAGAATGGGGGAAAGTGCGTCTTTACAATATGATTCGTGACCGTGGTGACTGGGTGATCTCTCGTCAACGTGCCTGGGGTGTGCCTCTTCCAATCTTCTATGCAGAAGACGGGACACCAATCATGACAGCTGAAACCATCGAACATGTGGCTCAACTCTTTGAAGAGCATGGTTCGATCATCTGGTGGCAGTGTGAAGCGAAAGACCTCTTGCCAGAAGGGTTTACGCATCCTGGTTCACCGAATGGCGAATTTACAAAAGAAACAGATATCATGGACGTCTGGTTTGACTCAGGTTCATCATGGAATGGGGTTGTGGTTAACCGTCCAGAACTCAAATACCCAGCTGATCTTTACCTAGAAGGTTCAGACCAATACCGTGGTTGGTTCAACTCATCTCTTATCACATCTGTGGCGAACCATGGTGTCGCACCATACAAACAAATCTTGTCTCAAGGTTTTGCTTTGGATGGTAAAGGTGAGAAGATGTCTAAATCTCTTGGAAATACCATTGCTCCAAGTGATGTTGAAAAGCAATTTGGTGCCGAAATCTTGCGTCTCTGGGTAACCAGTGTAGATTCAAGCAATGACGTGCGTATCTCAATGGATATCTTGAGCCAAGTGTCTGAAACTTACCGTAAGATTCGGAATACTCTTCGTTTCTTGATTGCCAATACTTCTGACTTTAACCCAGCTGAGGATGCAGTAGCTTACGAAGAACTTCGTTCTGTTGACAAGTACATGACCATTCGCTTTAACCAGCTTGTCAAGATCATCCGTGACGCTTATGAAAACTTTGAGTTCTTGACGATCTACAAAGCGCTAGTCAACTTTATCAACGTTGACCTGTCTGCCTTCTACCTAGATTTTGCCAAGGATGTTGTTTACATCGAAGGAGCTAAATCCCTTGAACGCCGTCAAATGCAAACAGTTTTCTATGATATCCTTGTGAAAATCACGAAACTCTTGACGCCAATTCTTCCTCACACTGCTGAAGAAATCTGGTCCTATCTTGAGTTTGAAGAAGAAGACTTCGTTCAATTGTCAGAATTGCCAGAAGCAGAAACGTTTGCCAACCAAGAAGAAATCTTGGATACCTGGTCAGCCTTCATGGACTTCCGTGGTCAAGCTCAAAAAGCCTTGGAAGAAGCGCGGAATGAAAAAGTGATCGGTAAATCTCTTGAAGCTCACTTAACTGTTTATCCAAATGAAGTTGTGAAAACACTTCTTGGAGCTGTTGATAGCAATGTTGCTCAACTCTTGATTGTTTCTGAGTTGACCATCGCAGAAGGGCCAGCTCCAGAAGGTGCAGTGACCTTTGAAGATGTAGCCTTCACAGTTGAACGTGCAGCTGGTGAAGTTTGTGACCGTTGCCGTCGCATCGATCCAACAACGGCTGAACGCCACTACCACGCAACCATCTGTGATCACTGTGCAAGCATCGTCGAAGAGAACTTTGCGGACGCAGTCGCAGAAGGATTTGAAGCTAAATAATAAGATGTGAAAAATCGCAGGGAGAGAGTCTCCTTGCGACTTTTCAATAAAGAGGAAGTTATGTGGTACCAGAAAGAATTTAAGGAACTAGAACTGAAAGAGTTTTACGAGATCGTTCAGCTACGATTAGAGACTTTTGTCGTGGAACAAACTAGGATCTACAATGATCTCGATGATGTTGATTATCGATCTATCCATCTTTTTCATCAAAATAGGGAAGGACGTGTGGATGCCTATGCTCGCATATTCGAAACAGGGCTGACAATTCATTTTGGCCGAGTGGCTGTTGCCGAAGGCAGTCGTGGTCAAGGACTAGGAAAGGCTATGGTAGAGCAAATTTTGGACCTTTGTGAACAAAGATTTCCTGAACGGACCATTGAAATTGAGGCTCAAGAACAGGTGGTAGGCTTGTATGAAAAATTAGGTTTTCAAACGGTGAGCGAGCCCTTTATCTTGGCTTCTACCCCTCACGTAAAAATGATCTATCAGAAATAAAGAATCCTTTCATCTCATAATCGAGGTGAAAGGATTTTTTTTGGAAAAAGATACCAAAGAAAAAAGTAAGGCAAATTGGCCTTACTTAGTAATTGGAAAGGAAATTTCAATTAGTTTATCGGAGTAGAGGGTTTTAATAGCGGATTGGTCAATGATTTGAAGATCAATCTTACGTTTTAAAAAGAACTCACGAATTTTTTCTACTTCAGTTTCACGAATAGCTCGGTGTTTGTTACTGATCAATAATTCATAGTGTGTTGGGGCCTGTGTAAAAACAACATCGGTATTGCCCGCGGAATAAACCTCGACAAGCAAGGCGTCAGTGCTGGCAAGTTGGCTTTTGACCAGTGCAGCATGACTATTTGTGGTATTAATGAGCTTCATATGAGTTCCTCCTAACCTCTATCTTCATTTATTATAGCACTTTTTTATTTTTTGTGAAAGAATTCCTTTATTTTTTGTGGGTATTTTTCCACTGTTCAATGCCCCATTTGTGACTACCACGTTTGAGTTTTTCAATCGCTTCATCTACAGGAAACCAAGCAAGATTGTTAAAATCTTCCAGTGGTTTTTGAGTCTCTGTATAGTCTACCACTTCATAAATATAGGCAGGATTGTAGTAGTAGGTGTCGCGATGACTGGAATAGAAATACTCATCTGCTTGGCCATAGTATTGCCCTAAAATAGCAGTAAAGCCTAATTCTTCGATCAGTTCCCGTTTCAGAGCTTGCAAGTGATCTTCACCTGCCTCGATTTCCCCGCCTGGTAAGAACCAAGCCCCATTTGGAGCTTGAACGAGGATGATCTGATCCTTGTCCTTATTGGGAATAACAGCGTAGACACCATAGCGATTGACGTAGGTCACATCTTGTTTCTTTTCACCAAAACTTGGAATGGTCATGGTTTTCTCTTTTCTTATTTTTTCATCATTATATCATATTTTTTAGCAAAAATCTGGAGAGAAAAAAGAAAGAGGCTGGGACAAAAGTCCTAGCCTCTCAATTATTTTTGGATTGTCGAGCAA